>Ga0209211_10001520_pt1 | contig 43586 bp, 30 predicted proteins | sample RifGroA2_FD_183992 | JGI IMG/M metagenome (GOLD analysis project Ga0209211, IMG submission 183992) | Groundwater microbial communities from Rifle, Colorado, USA - Groundwater A2 (SPAdes) (version 2) | ecosystem: Environmental > Aquatic > Deep subsurface > Groundwater | place: Rifle, Colorado...
GAGCGTCTTTCGAATCGAGCGCATCCGCGCGCCGATATCCGCATAGAGACGGTCCATGGCGGATATTCAAGCCCTTAGCCCGTTCCCGTAAGAAGATCATAAAAAACCTATTGACAGGTTTTATAAACCTGTTACTCTATCAATGAGTTATGAACCGGCTTAGGTCCCTGCCTCGATTGCTCCTGTCGGCTTTCTTGGTCCTGGGCGCCTGGCCGATCCCCGCCATGGCGGCCGTGCCCCCCACCTTCAGCTACCAGGGCAATCTCTGGCAAAACAGCATCCCGGTCAACGCCACGCAGACCATGACCTTCCGCATCACCGACGCCTCCGGCGCCGTCCAATATTGGAGCTCGGGCGCGCTGCCCGTGGCCGTGACCCGGGGCAACTTCAAGGTGGATTTAAACCCCGCGGGCGTAAGCTGGGACGCGATCACCCCCTATATCGAGGTGACGGTGGCGGGCGCGGTGCTGCTTCCGCGCGAGCCGCTCAATTCGGTGCCCTATGCCCTCATGGCCGCTTCCGCCGAGGGCGCCGCGCAGCTGGCTTCCACGAGCGCCTGGAGCGCCCAGCAGACCTTCCTCAACCGGGTCGCGGTCTCGAGCGACCTGGCGGTCGCGGGCACGCTCAACCGGACCGCCGACCTCTCGGTGGGCGGGCCGGGCTACTCGGTGGCTTTCGCCTCGGGCGTGACGGCCGGCTGGTTCTACGGCAACGGGGCCGGGCTGACGGGCATCACGGCCGCGCTGCCGGCCAACGGCGTGACCACGGACACCAACCAGGGCGTTTCGGGGGTGAAGACCTTCACCTCCACCTTGACCGTGACGGGCGACGCCTTCTCCGTGGGCGGCGCGACGTTCGTCGTGGCGGGCGGCAACATCGGCGTCGGGACGGCGAGCCCCAACACAAAACTCCACATATCGGGAGCCGGGAGCATGGGGCTGCGGGTGGAAAGCACAGACGGGACGCGGGCGCAGATACACCTCTCGAGCATGCCGTCCTCGGGCTGGATGCTGGAGGCTCCCGGCATCTCCGGGAACAGCCCGGCGGGGACGTTCGGTATCGTCGAGTCGGGAGTGGCGAACCGGCTGACGATCCAGAACATAACGGGCAACGTCGGCATCGCAACGGCAAGCCCGGTTGTGAAGCTCGACGTCAACGGCGGCGCGGCCTTCCGGAGCTCGACGACTTGGACGGGGATGGCGGCGCCCACGGCGTCGGCCGCGGGCAACGGCGGGATTTATTTCGACTCGACCGTGGGCAAGTTCAAGGTGTCGGAGAACGGCGGTGGGTATGTGAACCTGGTCGGGGCGGGCTCGAGCGCGGGGGGCTGGACGGAGAGCGCGCCGAACGTCTCCTTGGCCAATCCCACCGACAACGTGGTGGTGCAGTCCACGCTGACGGTGCAGGGCAACGCCTTCTCGGTGGGAGGTTCGACGCTGGTGGTGGCGAACGGCGACATCGGCATAGGGACGACGATTCCGGGAGCGAAGCTGGATGTGAAGGGCAATATCGCAGTCGGGGCCGCGTTATCTCCTGCAGTCATTAGCGCCGATGGCGGTGTGCTCAATCTTAGAGGGACGACAACTGTAGCCATTCATACGGACAGCGATAACGACACCAGCGGCGAGATTATCTTTCAGAAGGGGGTGACGGCTGCACCTGCTGAGTTCATGAGAATAACAAACGCGGGCAATGTGGGCATCGGGACGACGAGCCCGGGGACGAAGCTGGAAGCAAACGGAGAAATCCGAGCTGCATCTACAGGCGTCAATGATGACGAGAATATATCTTGGAAAAACGGCACTCGCCAGTGGAACTGGGCTCTTTACGGAACCAATCAAAGCATGAGGTTGTATTCGCCCACGGACAACGTTGAGGCAATGAGGGTTCTTTCAAACGGGAATGTCGGCATAGGCACGGCGAGCCCAGAAGCGAAGCTGGACGTGGAAGGCTCCGCCCAGTTCGGCTCGGGCGCCGCGAAGAGCACCTTCTCCGCGACGGGCGCTCTCACCTTCCCGACCGGCTACGCGCCCTCGGCCGCGCTCGACGCCGCCAACAAGGGCTACGTCGACAGCCAGGTGAGCGCGGGCGGCGTCTGGACCAAGACGGGCTCGATCGTGGAATTGGCCGACTCGGCCGACAACGCGGTGGTGCAGTCCACTCTCACCGTGCAGGGCAACGCCTTCTCCGTGGGCGGCTCGACCTTAGTCGTGACCAACGGCAACGTTGGCATCGGAACAACTAATCCCAATGCGGCGCTCCAGGTCAGCGGGGCAGCCGTGGTCGGCAGCCCGACCGGGGGCAATATGGGCTCGGGCTCGATCAACGCGAGCGCCGTCTACGTCAACGGCGCGGTGTTGAGCCCCGGGACCGGCTCCAACTGGACCGTGTCGGGGGCGGACATATACCGCAGCGGCGGCAACGTCGGCATCGGGACGACGAGCCCTTCGGCGCCTTTGGTGGTCGCGGGCAGCCCCGAGGTGCAGAACGGGTTCGACGGTTTTGGAATGATAGGCCCTGTTCAGATAGGGAGAGATCGGACTGCAAGTCAGAATCCAATGATCACACCGGCGAGCAGCGGACAGAACCTGACCTTTGGGACCGCCGTGGCGGGCGTGATAGGGGAGCGGATGAGAATTACAAACGCCGGCAAGGTCGGCATGGGGACGACAGATCCGAAAGGACATTTGCAGCTCGGCGAAAATCTGTCAATCCAGGAGTGGAACGTGGGCGCCAAGTTCGACCTCAGCGGCAACATCTATTATGACACTTCAGCGGATAACTACAAGTACCGCATCGACGGCGCCGGATTGCTGATCCACTCGTCAGACCCGGGCGACTTTTACATTAATACCGCTCCAGCCGGCCTGGCGGGAGCGGTGGCAACCCCCACCCCAAGATTTTATGTTCAAAACGCTGGGAATGTGGGCATCGGGACGACGAGCCCGGCGGCAAAGCTCGACGTGGGGGGCGGGATCAAAATGGCCAATGATACCGCGGCCTGCACGGGCACAAACGCGGGGACCATGCGTTGGACTGGAACGAATCTGGAGTTTTGCAACGGCGCTTCCTGGAAAAAGATTAAGTTGCTGGATGATACCGTCACCGGAGGAACCGGAGGAACAATAACCACGGCTGGCGGTTATCGCATTCACACCTTTACAAGTGATGGAACATTCACGCCCGATAATGCCGGAAATGTCGAGGTTCTGGTGGTTGCGGGCGGCGGCGCGGGAGGCGGGTACTCGTACGGCGGCGGCGGCGGCGCCGGCGGCTTGGTTTATAGCTCGGCTTTTGCGGTAGCCGCGCAGGCTTATTCCGTCACCGTCGGCGCCGGCGGCACCGGGGTCGCCGAGGCAAATGGCAATAACGGTGGAAACAGCGTTTTCTCCTCGATAACCGCCATAGGAGGAGGGGGGGGAGGCGTAGCAGGCCTCTTTAATGGATCGAGCGGCGGCTCCGGCGGCGGCGCCGGCGAAGGCAGCAGCGGTACCGGTACAGGCGGGAACGCAACGCAGGGAAATAGCGGCGGCGCGCTAGGATATGGCAACGTGGGCGGAGATGTCTCTGACCCTAGTGATGCGAGTTATGGCGGCGGCGCCGGCGGCGGCGGCGCCGGCGCCGCGGGCGCGAACCTGGTAGGAGCCTATACGACCGCCGGAGCGGGCGGCGCTGGGTTGACCTATTCCATATCCGGTGCGCCGGTAACCTATGCCGGCGGCGGCGGCGGCGGCGGCAGGACATCCGGCGGACCGGGCGGCGCCGGCGGCGGCGGCGCGGGCGCGTCGTTGAACGGGAGTCCGACCGCCGGAACGCCGAATACCGGCGGCGGAGGAGGAGGCATGCATACTGTCGTTGGTGGTGCAGGCGGCGATGGAGGTTCCGGCATCGTCATCATTCGCTACCCCTATTGACGGCTGCGGTTGCGGCGCGCTCGGGCCAGGCGGGAAGCCGGGGACAGGGCGGCAACGGCTTGAAGGGTCCCGGCCTAAGGACGGGCGGATTCGAGGGTCGTCTCAAGACCCTCGTGGTCCTTGAGACCCACCTGGGCGTCCGTCAGGATGCGGCCGTGAAGAACGACGGCGTTATGGTCGCTCTCGGATTTCCCGGCGAAGACGTCGATGGCTTTCAAGACGCGGCTGATAGGGTCCAAAGACCTATGCGGGTCGGGGCCGGACGAGGTGATCCGATGCTCAAGGACCTGATCGTCTTCCCGAAGGCCTACGACCTGCTCAAGTGGATTCACCAATTGACGGCCAAGTATCTGAAGTCGGAGAATCCACACCTTTACAGCAGATCGTAGAGATAAAGCAACGCGGCCCATCCGATTGCGGCATCGAGGCCGCCAACGTCAGAATGACTGTGGGCGAAAGCTTGGCGGTCATCGTGGAACAGGGCGGCGCAAAGCTTGAGTCTGCACGCGTCCGCTCATTTGATGGTCCGGCGCCCGCGACGGGTCTTGAAGCGGTCGGCCATGTCGCTGACGATGTCCAGCAGGAGTCGCTTCTGGGTCGGGCGCAGCCCCGTCAGGGCCCGGCCCAGGGCCTTCTGCTGCGCGTCGCCCGCCAGATCCCGGCGCGACGGCAGCAGGTCCGCCGGCTCCACGCCGAACACCCGGGCCGCGGCCAGCAAGGTCCTCAGGCTCGGGATGCCGTTCCCCCTCTCGATCTGGCCGTAGAACGACGGATCGATGCCCACCGCGACGGCGACCTCCGATTGGGTCAGCTTGAGCGTCTTTCGAATCGAGCGCATCCGCGCGCCGATATCCGCATAGAGACGGTCCATGGCGGATATTCAAGCCCTTAGCCCGTTCCCGTAAGAAGATCATAAAAAACCTATTGACAGGTTTTATAAATCATATATGAACCTATTGCACAGACTGCCTGACGACGTAAAAATCAGTCGGCGCGACGTCGTTCACGCATAGACCGGGGCAAAAATCGGCACGCCGGCCGTCATCCCGCCCAAAACCCGCCCTATCTTCGCCTTGCCGCTTCTCCAGAGCTTCAGCAGATTGTGCGTCGTACACATCAGCGACCACTCGCTGTCGGCCGTCTTCGCGCCTCGCCGCGAGAACCCGTCGCACCCGCGCCCATCTTTGATCTGCCCGAACGCCGGCTCGATCGTCTGTCCGCGCAGTTTGTAGAGAGCCCGCCCCCGCTTCGTCAGCAGCTTGCGCTCCATGCGCTCGCGCGCCGTCATCGTTTCGGGTATCCGTCCTATCGGCGCAGGCTCAATTCCGATTAAAAATATGGCCGATAGTCAATCACAGCTCGGATGATGCAGACGATTGAATTTGCGCCATGCGTCAACCCCGGCTCGAAGGTCTGAACCGCCCGGTCAGCCGCACGCGGCGGCGCGAGTTATACGCGGCGCCGGGGCGTCAAGCGCGCTTGAGGAAGCGCTTGATATCCTGGTGATTGCCCGCCGCGAGAAACGTGACTTGGTCCTTCTTCCAAGCGAAGAGAATGCGGTCCTGGAGGGAGGAGCGTATCTCCCACAGCGGCGGGCGAAGCTTTTTGAGACCCACGCCCACGGGAGGGCGGCTTCCCTTCTCAAAGCACTCCACGAGAACGGACACCGTCTCGTGGATGGCTTCAAGCCTCCGGACGTCGCCGACGCCGCGCAGGCTTTTGGCGTAGAAAAGGGGCTCGGAAGGCGCGCCGCAGCGAGCCGGCGCAGCCGGACAGGACCTGGCGGGCTTGGGCGGCGCAGAGTCCCCGGCGGGCCATCACCACGGCGAGCTTGACGCCGCCCCCCGCCGCGCGCAGCAAGCTCCGGGCGCGGGCCGGCGTCACGCGGCCGAGGTCGGCCGTGATGCGCTCCCCGCGCAGGCGCAGCTTGCGGGACGCGGGCCTCAAGTCCACCATCCAGTGATCGTGGACCTTGCCGATCTTGATCATCGCGCCGGTGGTGAGCGTGTTCAAGATGAGCTTGGCGGCCGTGCCGCTCTTGAGGCGCGTCGAACCGGTCACCACCTCCGGTCCCACGTCCGCGGCGATGATGATGTCCGCCTTGACGCCGCGGGGGCGGCCGTTCGAAGTCACGAGGATGGCGACGGCTCCGCGCCGCCGCGCCGCGGCGAGAGCCTCCCGGACGAAAGGAGTGACGCCGCTGGCCGCCACGCCGACCACGACGTCCCCGCTCCGGACTTTCGCGACGGCCTCGCGACCGAGGGCCGGATCGTCTTCGGCTCCTTCCTTGGCTCGAAACATGGAGCGGCGTCCGCCCGCGATGACGGCGCGGATAGCGCCGGGGGCCGTGTTGAAAGTCGGCGGACATTCGGCCGCTTCGAGCACGGCAAGGCGGCCGCTGGCGCCCGCGCCCAGGAATAGGACCGAACCGCCTGAAGAGAGGCAAGCGGCGACGGCATCGACGCCGCGCGATATGTCGCGCGACGCCCTGGCCACGGCCGCAGGCACGCGCCGGTCCTCCTCGTTGATGAGGCGGACGATATCCGCGGTGGAACGGCGGTCGATGTTCCGCGTGCGCGGATTGGGCTGCTCGGTCGGCAGCCGCGAATAGGCCCGGGCCGAGAGGAGGGCCACTTCAGTACGTCTCGCCGTCGTCCGAGGGCGCGCCGCCGGCGGGGGCGGCCGCCGGCGCGGGGGCGTCGGTCGAGACGGCGGGAATCTCGGAAGCAAACGGGTCGACGATCCAAGCGGTGACGCGGTCGGCCAGGCCCCGGTTAGCCTTGAACAGGCGCGTGCCGCGCTCCTCGGGGACCACGAAGAGCGCGGCGTTCTTCTCGCCGACCGCGTTCCTGGCGAAGGCATAGAGCACGGGCGTCTCCTTCGAGGAGCGTTTGTCCTTCTCGGAATGAACCATCAAGAGCGGCGTGCCGCGGCCCTTGAAGGCGCGCACCGCGTTGACGAGCGGGATCTCCTGCCAATCCAGGCCTGGAGAGAGCACGATGACGAAGGGCGTCTTGGGGTGGACGGCGGCGTACTTCACCCCGACGCTGCCGCCGACCTCGGCCCCGGCGACGCCGACGCCTTCCTCGGGCACGCCCTGGGCCGCGAGGTAGTCGACCGCGGCCTCGACGTCTCGGGTCATGTCCGCGTAGTCGTTGACCAGCTTGGTCGCGCGGAGCTTCTTGTATGAAAGCGTCTCGCCGGACGGCGAGGTCCGGCTCTCGCCGTGCCCGCGCAGGTCCACCGCCAGGTAGCCGCAGCCCGCCTTGGCCAGGACGCGCGCGAAGAGGCGCCAGTCCTCTTTGCGCTGGCCCGTGCCGTGCAGGAGGATGAGGGTCGGACGGCCCTCCGCGGCCTTCTGCCAGACCGCCCTCAAGATCCAGCCGTCCACGGCCCTGAGGTCGACGGCCGAACCTGGAAGCGGCTTGAGGATGGGAACGGGGGCGGCGGAAGCCCCTAGGGATAAAACGAGCAGCGCCGCTGACAGCATGAGACCTACCGGAGCATCTCTTCCGGCTTGAACCACAGCGCGACCTCGCGCTTGGCGTCCGTCGGGTCCGAGGAGGCGTGGATCACGTTCTCAAATTGACCGCCGGTGGTGATGCGTCCGAAGGAGCCGCGGATAGTGCCGGCGGCCGCCTGCTCGGGATTCGTCGCGCCCGCGACCGCGCGCACGGCCTTGATCGCGTTCTCGCCGCGATAGACCAGGGCGAGGATGCGATGGTCCTTGATGCCGTGAAACTCGCCGCGGATGTACTTGATGAGGCCCTCGAAGAAGGGCTTGTCGGAGAGGGACGCGTAGTGCTCGCGCGCCAGATCCTCGGAGACGGAGATCATCTTCGCGCCGACCATTTCGAGGCCGGTGGCGTCGAGGCGGTCGATGGTGAGGCCGGTCAGCTTGCGCGACGCGCCGTCCGGCTTGATGAGGATCAGGGTCTGTTCGATGGCCATAGTGGCGGTCATTCTAGCGGATTGGACCCGATGAAGGAAAGAAGGTGTATAATAATAATGATCCATCAACGAATTCCAGCGAGGCGATCATGAAAGGCGACAAGCGCGTCATCGAGGTGCTCAACCAGGCTCTGACGATCGAGTTGACGGCCATCAACCAGTATTTCATCCAGGCCAAGATGCTCAAGAACTGGGGCTACGGGGCTCTCGCCAAGACGATGCTGGAGGAGTCCATCGGCGAGATGAAGCACGCCGACAGGCTCATCGAGCGCATCTTGTTCCTGGAGGGCATGCCGAACATCGCCCGCTACGGCGCCATCAGGGTGGGATCCAGCGTGCCGGCGCAGCTCGCCAACGATCTCAAGCTGGAGCTCGAAGGCGTGAAGGCCTACAACGACGCCGTCGACTTCGCCGCCAAAGCCAAGGACAACGTCACGCGCGAGCTGCTGGAGGACATCCTGGTCGAGAGCGAGGCGCACGTGGACTGGCTGGAGACCCAGTTGTCGCAGATCGAGTCCGTCGGCCTGCAGAACTACTTGGCCGAAAAGCTGGGGGAGGATCCGAAGTAAGTCACGCGGGCCCAGGGCAGGCGCGGGCGAGCTGGCCGGCGAGGAAATCGGCGAGGAAGTCGGGATCGAAGGGCCAGGCATACTCGACCGTGACGCCGGGATGCTTCTTGGCCGCGGCGGCGGCGATGTCGGGTATCTCTCGCTCGGCGTGCCGGCCTCCGCGCGTGAACATCGTCGAGATCAGGCTGATGCGCGTGAAACCCTCATCCGCCAGGGACTCGATGGCGTCCTCGACCGACGGGGCGCAGAACTCGTTGTAGGCCGCAACGAGTTTGCGGCCGCCCAGCTTGGGGGCCAGGGCGCGGGCGATCTCCTCGACGCCGGCCTGGTAGGCGTCGTTGTCCGGCGTGCGCGGCCACTGGCGGACCTGCCTGTCGAGATCGGCCTCGCGGCGGCTCATCGTCCTCTCCCGTCGCGCCATGCGCTCCGCTTCCAACCGCTTGAGTTCCGCGATGAGAGGCTGCGGCGTATCCGCGGCCGTCGCGCCGTGGCCGATGAGAATGACCGCTTCTTTCATCAGAGTATTATACCACCCCGTCATGAAAACGATATGATCGGCCCATGGTCCGCGCGACGATAAGGAACGCGTTCCTCCTGCTCTTGGCGGCAGGGCCCGCCGCGGCCGCGCGCCCGGAGTTGGAGCGGGAACTGTCCGTCCTCATGGACCTGTTCTACGATATCGACTTCGACGCGGCCCGCGCCGGGGCCGACGCCTTGGCCGCGCGCCATCCCGGACATCCCGCCGGCCCCTTCTATCGCGGCGTCTCGACCTACCAGCGCTGGGTCGCCGAGGGCATGCGCTCGACCGACACCTACCGCGCCTTCGAGGCCGACCTGGACGCGGCCGAACTCGCGGCCCGCAGCCTCGTGGCGGATGATCCGGCCGAGGGCCACTACTACTGGGGCGCGGCCGCGGGCTTCCGCGCCCGCGCCCTGGCGGGACAGCGCCGCTTCTTCAAGGCCGTCCCCGAGGCCGCCATCTCGGTCAAACACCTCAAGAAGGCGATTTCCCTCGATCCGACGCTGGATGACGCGCGCCTGGGCATCGGCATGTTCCACTATTTCGCTTCGCGCATGCCGGCCGGAGCGCGGCCCTTCGCTTTACTGCTCTTCGGTGAAACGGGCGACCGCAAGCTCGGCCTGGAGGAAATCCGGCGCGTGGCCCGCGGCGCGGGGGCGGCGCGCATGGAGGCTAGGACCGTGCTCTCCATCATCCTGGCCAAGGACGACGAGGCGGATTGGAGCGGCTCGGATCTCCTGCTCGCGGAACTCATGGGCCGCTACCCGCGCAACCCGCTCTACCGCCTGCGCCGCGTCTTCGTGGCCCAGCGCCGCGGCGACCTGGAGGCGGCCGTCGGCTTCGCCGACCCCGAGGGGACATGGCTCGCCAAGCTCCACCCGACCGTGCGCGTTCCCGCGCGAGCCTGGGCGCTCTACCGCGTGGCGGAGTGCCGACTCCTCCAGGGGCGGCGCAATGAGGCGGCGCGCCGCCTGGAGGCGCTCGAGGTCCTGGCCGACCCGAAGGATCTCAGGGACTGGATCCTCCTGCGTCGGGCGAACCTCGCCGACGCCGCGGGGCGCCGCGACGAAGCGCGCCGCCTCTACCACCGCGTCAAGGACCGGGCCCCCGCCGCGCTCGCCCGCCGTTACCTGGAAGTTCCCTTCCCGGCGGGGCCCCAGGACGTCGCCCCCTACTTCTCCGGCTACTGACGCATGGAGGGGATGTGATAGAATCCCCTCCATGGCGCGCATCCTGGTCGTCGACGACGAGCGAGACGTCGCCGACCTCATCAAGTTCATGCTCAACCGGGACGGCCACGAGTGCACGGTGCTCTACGACGGGGGCCAGGCTCTCAAAGCGCTCGGGTTGGAGCCCGCCGACGCCGCCCAGCCCGTCCCGGACCTGGTCATCCTCGACGTGATGATGCCGGTGGCCGACGGCTACGCGGTCTGCGCGCGCATGCGCGAGGACGCGCGCACCAAGGACATCCCGGTCCTGATACTCACGGCCAAGACGGGCATGCAGGACTTGCACCAGCTCGCCGCGAACGCGGCCCGGCATCTCGCCAAGCCTTTCGACCCCAAGGCGCTGCGGCGGTTGGTCGCGGCCATGCTGGAAGGAACGCGCTGATGGCCGCCATTCTCGTCGTCGACGACGAACCCGAGATCGTCACCCTCCTGCGCTTCGTGCTGGAGCAGGACGGCCATGCCGTCGCTTCGGCCGTGCATGGGATGGACGCGCTCGAGAAGCTGGGCATCGAGCCGCCCGACCCCGCGCGGGCCCTGCCGAACCTCATCGTGCTGGACATCATGATGCCGGTGATGGACGGCTACCAGCTCAATATGCGCCTGCAGTCCCACCCGCGGACCAAGGAGATCCCCATCCTGGTGCTGACCGCCAAGGGCCAGAAGATGCGCGACCTCTTCGAGATGGCTCCCAACGTGGCCGCCTACGTGCAGAAGCCGTTCGACCCCAAGATGCTGCGGGAGCTGATCTCCGGCATCCTGACATCGAGGAAAGATAAAAATGGCTGAGCCCGCGAAGACGACCGAGGAGGGCCGGGGTCTCGAAGAGTTGATGGCGCTGAAGAAGGCGAAAGTCGCGCAATTGCGGACCCGCGGCGTGGATCCCTATCCCGCTCGAACCATCCGTCAGCATGACTGCTCCGCCGTCGCGCGCCTGGGCGCGGCGCTCGCCGAGCCGGCGGCGCGCTCGGCGCAGAAGGTGTCCCTGGCGGGACGTCTCACGGAACTGCGCGACATGGGCAAGTCCATCTTCGGACGTCTGGCCGACCTCTCCGGCGGCGCCCAGGTCTACTTCAAGAAGGACGCGCTGGGCGAAGGCCCTTTCTCTTTGGTCAAAAAGGACGTGCACGTCGGCGATCATCTCTCCGTCTCCGGCTCCGTCTTCAAGACCAAGACGGGCGAGCCCACCGTCGCCGTCGAGTCCGTGACGCTGCTGGCCAAGGCCCTGCGCCCCATGCCCGAGAAATGGCACGGCCTGACCGACGTCGAGACGCGCTACCGCCACCGCCATCTGGACCTGATGATGAATCCCGAGTCGCGCGGGGTGTTCCTCAAGCGCGCCAAGATCGTCTCCTCGATCCGCCGCGTGCTCGACGCGCGCGGCTACGTGGAGGTCGAGACCCCGGTGCTCCTCGGCCAGGCCGGCGGCGCCTCGGCGCGCCCCTTCCACACGCGCCACAACGCGCTCGACCAGGACATGGTCCTGCGCATCGCCACCGAGCTCTCCTTAAAGAAGCTCATCGTCGGCGGCCTCGACCGCGTCTATGAGATCGGTCGGGTCTTCCGCAACGAAGGGCTGGACACGCGCCATAATCCGGAGTTCACCATGCTCGAGGCCTACGAGGCCTACTCCGACTACGAGGGCATGGCCGCGCTCTTCGAGATCCTGCTCTCCGAGTGCGCCGAGGCCTGCGGCGTCGGCGAGGTCGAGTGGCGGGGCGTGAAGATAGCGCTCCAGCCCCCCTTGCGGCGACTCTATCTGCCTGAGATCTGGAAGGACCGCTGCGGCGAACCCATCGACAACATCCTGGAAGGCAAAGGCTTCAACCGGGCGGGCCTCGTTGGGCTGGTCGAACGCCTCGGTCTGCACGCCGGCGAGAAGACGCCCAGCGCCAAACTCTTCGACCGCATCTTAGAGGCGAGGATTTCGGATTTACTTCAGCAACCGACCTTCCTTTTCGACCATCCCGCCGCCGTCACGCCGCTCGCCAAACTCAAGCCCGGCAACGAAACTTTGGTCGAGCGCTTCGAGTGCTTCGCCGCCGGCGTCGAGCTCTCCAACGCCTACTCCGAGCTCAACGACCCTCAGGACCAGCGCGACCGCCTGGCCGAACAAATGAAGCAGAAGGAAGCCGGCGACCAGGAGACCGACCTCCTCGACGAGGACTTCGTGCAGACCATGGAGGCGGGCATGCCCCCCATGGGCGGAATCGGCGTGGGCATCGAACGCATCACCATGCTCCTAACGGGGAAGGATTCCATCCGCGACGTGATCCTCTTCCCCACCCTCAAGCACGACGCCTAATCGAGATGGGCCTCGAACTCTTCCTCGCCCTCCGTTACCTCAAGGCCAAGCGCAAAGGCCTCTTCGCGGTCGTGACGACCTCCATCGGCGTGGCCGGCGTGACCGTGGGCGTCGCCGCGCTCATCACCACGCTCTCGGTGATGAACGGATTCCAAGCCGACATCCAGCGCAAGATCGTGGGCGCGCAGGCGCACGTCACCGTCTACGGCGCCGGTTCGGCGCGGGACTTGGTCCGCATCGAGGACGCGGCCAAGGCCGACGCAGAGGTCGCCGCGACCGCCCCCTTCGTGCTGGGCCAGGCGATCCTCACCAGCCACGACCGCTCCGTCGGCGTGCTCCTCAAGGGCCTGGACCCGGCGCGCGAGTTCTCCGTCAACGACCTGGCCAAGAAACTGGTCAACGGCGGCTGGGACGGGGTCAAGGACGGCAAAACGCCCGGCATCGTCCTGGGCGTGGAGTTGGCCGACCGTATGGGCGCGGAGGTGGGCGGCACGGTGGTGTTGGTTTCGCCCAAGAGCGTGGCCACGCCCATGGGGCCTCTTCCTAAGATGCAGCGCTTCAAGATCGCGGGGCTGCTCAAGACGGGCTACTATGAGTACGACAGCGGCACGGCCTGGACGGACATCTCCGCGGCGGCGAAGTTCCTGGGCGTCGAGGGCGGGGCCACCGGCGTCGGCCTGCGCCTGACCGACTTGCGCCGCGCCGACGCCGCAGCCGAGCGCCTGCGGGCGGCGCTCGGCTTCTCCAAGACGGTGCGGACCTACGCGCAGATGAACCAGACTCTTTTTGCCGCCCTCAAGCTGGAGAAAACGGTGATGTTCATCATCCTGACCCTCATCACTTTGGTGGCCTCGCTCAACATCGCATCCACTCAGATCCTGCGCTCGGTGGAAAAGACGCGCGACATCGGCCTGCTTAAGGCCATGGGGGCCACGGCCGCGATGATCCAGCGCGTCTTCCTCGTCGAGGGCCTGCTCATCGGCGGCACGGGCGTAGGCGCGGGCATGGCCCTGGGCTTCTTTCTCTGCTGGGCTATAGCGACCTTCCCCATCGTGGAGCTTCCCGCCGACATTTACTACCTCTCCCGCGTGCCGGTGGACCTGCGCGCGTGGGACGTGGCTGCGGTGGCCTTCATGGGCCTGACCCTGACCCTGTTGGCCACCATCTTCCCCGCCGTTCGCGCCTCCAAGGCCGACCCGGTGGAGGCCATCCATTATGGCTGAGCCCGCCGTCCTGGCGCGCGGCGTGCGCAAGACGTACGGCCGCGGCCCGACGTCCGTCCAGGTCCTGCGCGGCGTGGATCTGCGCGTCGAACCCGGGGAGTTCATCGCGGTCCTCGGCCCCAGCGGCTCGGGGAAGTCCACGCTCCTGCACCTGCTCGGCCTCATGGACCGGCCGGACGAGGGGGAACTGTCCCTCTGCGGCCGAGCCGCCTCGAACCTCGACGAGCGGGACCGCGCCCGCCTGCGCAACGAGAAGATGGGCTTCATCTTCCAGTTCGACTCGCTCCTGCCCGAGTTCACCCTCTTGGAGAACGTCCTCATGCCCGCGCGCATCGCGCGCGCCCAGGGGCTGACGACGCAGCCTGCGGCCCGGGCCGCGGTCCGCGCGACCCGGCTTCTGGAGTCGCTCGGCATCGCCGCGCTCGCCGGACGCTTCCCCTCCCAGACCTCCGGCGGCGAACGCCAGCGCGCGGCCGTCGCCCGCGCCCTCGTCAACGAGCCGGCGCTGGTCCTGGCCGACGAGCCCACCGGAAACCTGGACCGGGGCAACGGCGACCGGGTCTTCGCGGACTTCAAGCGCCTGACCCGCGAGCACGGCGCCGCCGTCATCCTCGTCACCCACGATGAGCCCGCCGCCAAGGCCGCCGACCGCGTCCTGCGCATGGACGACGGCGTCCTGCGCTGATGGATCCGCGTCTGGAGGGTGCACTCCGTCTGGACGCCCCCGCCCCGGGTTTGGTATCTTCAAGTCTCATGAAGATCTACATCGACGGCAAGTTCTACGACAAGAACGACGCGAAGATTTCGGTCTTCGACCACGGGGTCCTCTACGGAGACGGCATCTTCGAGGGCATCCGCGCCTATAACGGCCGCGTCTTCCGCCTCGACGACCACCTCCAGCGCCTGGAGGAGTCGGCCAACGCCATCCTCCTCAAGCTGCCGATGACGCTCAAGGAGATCGAGACCGCCGCCCTGGAGACCGTTCGCCTCAACGGCCTCAAGGACGCCTACATCCGCCTGGTCGTGACCCGCGGCGTGGGCGACCTGGGCCTGGACATGCGCAAGTGCAGGCAGGGCGCCTCGATCTTCATCATCGCCGACAAGATCGAACTCTACCCCGAGGAGTTCTACGAGAAAGGCCTGACCCTCGTCACCTCCACCATCCGCCAGAAGGGCCTAGACCAGGTGACGCCCGGCGTCAAGTCGCTCAACTACCTCGCCAACATCCTGGCGCGCGCCGAGGCCACGGCCGCCGGCGCCCAGGAGGCGATCCTGCTCAACGCCACGGGACAGGTCTCCGAGTGCTCGGGCGACAACCTCTTCTACATCAAGGGCGGAAAGATCTTCACCCCCCCTTCGTCTGCCGGCATCCTCTCCGGCGTGACCCGTCAGGTGGTCATGGAGCTGGCCGAGAGCAAGCTCGGAATCAAGGTCATCGAGCGAAACTTCCCGCGCTACGACCTCTACACCGCCGATGAGGTCTTCCTGACCGGCACCGGCGCCGAAGTCATCGCGGGCGTCAAGATCGACGGCCGCGTCATCGGTTCGGGCGCGGCGGGCCCCATGACCAAGAAGCTGATCAAGCACTTCCGCGAGTACGCCAACTCGACCGGCACCCCGGTCTACGAGACCGTCAAGGCGAAGTAGGCCTCCGAGCGTGAAGCTGCTGTCCTGGAACGTCAACGGCGTGCGCGCCGTCTGGCGCAAGGGTGTCCTTCAGGAATGGCTCCGCCGCCAGGAAGCCGACGTCTATTGCCTCCAGGAGACCAAGGCCCGGCCCGACCAACTCGAGCCGGAGGTCCTCAATCCTTGCGGCTGCCGCGGCGAGTGGCATTGGGGCGAGAAGAAGGGCTACTCCGGCGTGGCCACTTTCTCGAAAACGGCCCCGGAGAAGGTCGAGCGAGGGTTCGGGGTCGCGGAATTCGACAACGAGGGCCGCGCGCTGATCACCAGGCACGCGGATCTATCCCTCTTCAACATCTATTTCCCCAACGGCAAGCGCGACGACGCCCGCCTGAGATTCAAGATGGACTTCAACGAGTCCCTCCTCGGGGTCCTCGAACGCTTCCGCAAGCGCGGCGACGACAAGATCGTGATCTGCGGCGACGTGAACACCGCCCACCGGGAGATCGACCTGGCCCGCCCGAAGGAGAACCGGGAGGTCTCCGGATTCCTGCCCCAGGAGCGCGCGTGGATCGACCGGCTCCTGGCCGCCGGCTTCATCGACGCCTTCCGCGAGTTCGAGAAGGGGCCGGCACACTACAGTTGGTGGGACATGCAGTCCCGGGCGCGCGAGCGCAACGTGGGCTGGCGCATCGACTACTTCTTCATCTCCGCGAACCTGCGGCCTCGCCTGAAGCGGGCCTTCCTCCAGCCCGAGGTCATGGGCTCCGACCATTGCCCCGTCGGCATCGAACTGGCCCCCTAAGGAGCCTCAGTCCGCGCGGGCCGCTTCGGGCTCGATCGCGGCCGGATAGATCTCGTCGTAGGTCTTGACGTCCTTGAGGACGATCCCCTCGCGGACCTCCGCGGGGATGTTCTCGATGTCCTTGAGGTTGGCGAACGGGAAGATCACCATCGCATAGCCCATGCGGTGCGCGGCCATCACCTTCTGCTTGAGTCCTCCGATCGGCAGGATGTCGCCGCGCATGGTGATTTCGCCGGTCATCGCGACGCCGGCCTTGACGGGGCGCCCCGTCAAGGCGCTGACGATCGCTGTCACCATCAGGCCGCCCGCCGACGGGCCGTCGATCTTGCCGGCCGGGGTGATATTGATGTCGACGTCGATTTTCGTGAAGTCGAAGCCCTTGAGCCCCAGGCTCGCGGCGTGCGTCTTGACGTACTTGTAGGCGTTCTTGGCCGAATCCTCGATGTCGTCGCCGAACTGCTTGCGCAGCTTCAACTGGCCGCTGCCCGGCTCCTTGGAGACCTCGACGTTCAGCGTGCTGCCGCCGTAGGCGTTGACCCCCAGGCCCGTGGCCACGCCGACGCCGTTCTGGGCCGTCTCGCGGAGGCTGAAGGGCGGCACGCCCAGGTACTTTTGCACGCCGTCCGCATCGACGATGCCGGGGACCTTCTCGCCGCGCGTCTCGATCCAGGCGGCGATCTTGCGCAGGACGGCCTCGATATTCTCGCGCAGGCCGCGCACTCCGGCTTCCATCGTGTAGCCCTCGACGATCCGGCGCAGGGCGCCCCGCGTCAGGGACGCTTCCGCGATCTGGAGGCCGGTGAGCTTGAGCTTCTCCGGGACGACGTGCTTCTCGGCGATCTGGATCTTTTCGAGCGTCGTGTAGCCGTCGAATTCGATGATCTCCATGCGGTCGCGCAGCGGCTCCGGGATCTTGTCGAGCTGGTTGGACGTGACCACGAACAGGACCTCGGAAAGGTCGTAGGGGACGTTCAGATAGTGGTCGTGGAAGGTGTCGTTCTGGGCCGGGTCGAGGATCTCGAGCAGGGCCGCGGTCGGATCGCCTTGGTTGCCGCCGCGGCCGATCTTGTCGACCTCGTCGAGGAGCATGACCGGGTTGACCGTGCCGGCCGTCTTCATATTCTGGATCACCCTGCCGGGCATGGAATCCTGATAGGTCCGCCTATGGCCGCGGAGTACGCTCTCGTCGTGCACGCCGCCCAGCGAGAGGCGCACGAAGCTCCGGCCGAGCGCCTCGGCGATCGCGCGGGCGATCGAGGTCTTGCCGACTCCGGGAGGCCCCGTGAAGGCGAGGATCGCGCCCTTCTTGGAGCCGGTCCTCTTGCGCAGCGCCAGGAACTCCAGCACGCGCTCCTTGACCTTCTCGAGGCCCGCGTGGTCGCGCTCCAGGATCTCCCGGGCCCGGGCGAGGTCGAAATTATCCTGCGTGCGCCGGCTCCAGGGCACGTCGGTGAGCCACTCGAGATAGGTGCGCAGCTTCTGCGCCTCGGCATCCTGCTGCTCCATCTTCGAGAACCTGTCGAACTCCTTGAGCGTGATCGCCTGGATCGCGTCCGGCATGCCGATGGACCGCATCTTGGCCTTGAGGCCCTCGAGCGTGCCGATATCGTCGGGCGCGCCGTCCTCGGCGCCGGGAGCCGCTGCCGATTGCTTATTGAAACGCCCCATCATCTCGAGGACCACGCTCTCCAGGCGCGATTCGAGCGACGGGGCCGCGAGAAGCTTCTGCTTGATCTCAACCGAGAAGGGCATCTCCTGGGCCAAGAGGTTGGCGAGGCGATGGACGTCCTTCTCCGCGAGAGCCTGGCCGACGAGATTCGGCGAGATCTCCGGATCGAGGGAGGCGAACGTTTCCAGGATATGCTGGGCCACGGAACCGAGATCTTTCAAGCGGTCCGCGTCGCTCGGGACGGCGGCGGGGTAGGAGATCTTGGCCGTCGGGACGCCCGCGGCGGTCTTGCCGTAGCCGGTGATCTTGACGGCGCGCAGCGCCTCCAAGAACACAATGAGCTTCGCGCCGTCCTGGGATTCGTTGAGGAACGAGATCCGCATCAGCGTCCCCATCGTGCCGCGGCCTCCGCCGGAGGCGATCATGTAGCCGCCACGCAGGGCCTCGCTCACGCTGGCGACCGCCTCCTTGGTATTGACGATCAATTGGGTCGCGCCGAAACCGGGGAAGAAGAGCTTGGTGAGGGCCAGGATGGGCGCCTCCGTCAGAGCCGGGGGGCCGCTCTTCGGTTTGCCGTCCCCGTCGCCGCGGGCCGCTGCCCCGCCGCGCATGTCGCCATCGAAGTTCCTGGCGCCGGATTTGCCGCCGCCGTCTTTCGCCATCTCGAGAACGGCAGTCTGGAGCGATTCCTTCGCGGACACGTCCCCGTCGCCAACCGCGGCGACCGGGACGACCGGGACGACCGGGACGACGGCAACATGGACCCGCGCGGCGAGAGGGGCCGCCGCGGGCGCGGCCAGCGGGACGGCGAGCGTCGCCGGCGTCAGAGCGGGGATGGCGATGAGCGGCGCGGTCACGGAGAGCGCGGCCGCGCCGGAGATCCCGAGGCCGGACGCCCTGATGGGAGCCACGCGCGACGCGGCCTGGGCCCAGGCCGCGGGCCCGGGCAGGGTCGCCGCGAAGGCGGCGAGGGTCAGCCGGGCGCAGAGGATGGCGAACGGGGCGCGACGCGCGTGGCGAGCCATGTTTGTATTCATGCGTCCAGTATAAAGGGACAGGAGTCCTCGGTGCGGGGCCTTACGGCCCCGCGAACGGCGGGAAAGGGCCCCCAAGAAGGGGCCTCCCGAAGGCCTAGACGGCGTAGGCCTTATTGACCTAGGTCAATATCGGCTCCCCGCAAGCGTGATAGAATGCGCCCATGGTCAACTGCCAACACGCCGGACTGAAAGCCTGGGTCGACGAAATGGCCGCGCTCTGCCAGCCGGACGGGGTCATATGGGTGGACGGCTCCGAGGCGGAGAAGAAGGTCCTCGAGAACCGCGCCGTCGCGCGCGGCTTCCTGATCCCTCTGGACCAAGAGCGCTATCCCGGCTGCTTCTACAGCCGCTCCAATCCCAACGACGTGGCGCGCACCGAGCATCTGACCTACATCTGCGCCCAAAGCCCCGAGGACGCGGGCCCGACCAACAACTGGATGTCCCCGGAGGACGGCTACGCCAAGGCCGCGACCATCTTCCAAGGCTCCATGAAGGGACGGAACATGTACGTCGTCGCCTTCTCCATGGGCCCGGTCGGCTCGCCTTTCTCGAAGATCGGCGTGGAATTGACCGACTCCGTCTACGTCGTCTTGAACATGCGCATCATGACCCGCGTCGGCCGGAAGGTCCTCGACCGGCTCGGGACCGACGGCGAGTTCACGAAATGCCTGCACTCCAAGGCGGACCTGGACGTCAAGCACCGCCTCGTCCTCCACTTCCCGCAGGACAACACCATCTGGTCCGTGGGCTCGGCCTACGGCGGCAACGCCTTGCTGGGCAAGAAATGCCTGGCCCTGCGCATCGCCTCCTGGCAGGCGCGCAAGGAGAACTGGCTCGCCGAGCACATGCTGATCCTGGGCGTCGAGCATCCAGGCGGCCAAGTCGAGTATGTGACGGCCGCCTTCCCCTCGGCCTGCGGCAAGACGAACCTGGCCATGCTCATCCCCCCCGAAGGCCTGAAGGCCAAGGGCTACAGGATCTGGACCGTGGGCGACGACATCGCCTGGCTGCGCGTCGGCGCCGACGGCCGCCTGTGGGCCTGCAACCCCGAGGCCGGCTTCTTCGGCGTGGCCCCGGGCACCAACTCCAAGACCAATCCCAACGCCATGGCCGCGATGAGGAAGAACACCATCTTCACGAACGTGCTCCTCGGCGACGACCTCTCCGTGTGGTGGGAGGACGGCGACGGCGCGCCGCCCGCGCTGGGCACCTCTTGGGAGGCCAAGGTCTGGAAGCCGGGCATGAAGGACGAAAACGGCAAGCCCGTCCTCGCCGCCCACCCGAACAGCCGCTTCACCGCCCCGGCCGGACAGTGCCCGACCATCTCCCCGAACTGGGAAAACCCCGAAGGGGTCCCCATCTCGGCCATGATCTTCGGCGGGCGCCGCGAGCGGCTGGCCCCCCTGGTCTTCGAGTCGTTCGATTGGAACCACGGCGTCTACGTGGGCGCCACCGTCGCCTCCGAGCGCACGGCCGCGGCGATGGGCGCCGTGGGAGAGGTCCGGCGAGACCCCATGGCCATGATCCCGTTCTGCGGCTACAACATGGGAGACTACTTCGGGCACTGGCTCGACATGGGCGCGAAGATCCCGCGCCCGCCGAAGATCTTCCACGTCAACTGGTTCCGCAAGGACGAAAGCGGCAAATTCCTTTGGCCCGGCTACGGCGAGAATCTCCGCGTGCTGGAATGGATCCTGGCGCGCAGCCGCGGCGAGGGCAGGGCCCGCAAGACGCCCATCGGCTGGCTGCCGGCCAAGGACGCCCTCGACCTGACCGGCCTGGACCTGCCCGCCGGGACCATGGACAAGCTCCTCGAAGTCAAGAACGACGAGTGGACCCGGGAGCTCGACGGCGTGAAGGCCTTCTTCCTGCAGTTCGGCTCCCGGATGCCGCAGGAGATGTGGCGGCAGTTCGAGTCCCTCAAGGAGCGCTTGAAGACCGCGGTCGCGGCCTGATGCGCGACGGCGAGGCCGCCCTCTTCCTCGCCCCGTCGCCGCTCAAGAAGGCGCTGTCCTAGTCGGGCGGATCGGCCTCAACGTATCGAGGCCGAATCGTTGGGCATAGCTGACGCAAACGCCTCTACAGTATTGGTCATGAAGGCAGGACTTGCACGACAAGCGCTTGGCTCGGCCCCTCTTATCGCAGCCGATGAAGTCATCCTGATAGCGGACATCATCCTGCGGATATTCCGCGCGTCCCCGATATGCGCCCGGAACCCGCAATTGGCAAAGGGGGATCGCGCAATTGCCCGAGAAAGGTTCGACTCTTATGCCGTATTTGCGGCAGCGTTCCAGCGACTCGTTCAATGCAGGAGCCATTTGGCCCAAATCGACGCCAAGATCGGGCGTCCTCACGAGGCCGACTTCCGAGAGCATCGAGAAAAAAATGGCGATCGGGTGCGGATGTCTGAGCTGATCGATGAAATCAATATGGCCGGGAAGCTCGGCATAATTGAGACTGTTGACGACGATGTTGATGGTTAATTGATTGCCGCCGGCTTCCAAGATATTGCGGATACCGCTCACGGCGGAGCGGAATTGCCCTCTTGATCGAGTCAGTTGATCGTAAAGTTCCGGTCGGTGCGAGTGGAAAGAAACGAAGAACATCATGGTCCCCAGCTTCTCGACTCGATCTCGTCGGGATAAATGGACCGCGTTGGTCTGCAGCTTGATCTTCCGAAACCCCCTTCTGCGGGACAATTCCACGATCTCCAATAGGCGGGGATGCGTCGTCGGTTCTCCGCCGGATATCGTCAAGACTTCGGCGGATCGAGCCCGGGGGTCCATGAAATCCAGGCTTCTCTCGATCTCGTCCAAGGACGCCGTTTTCCCGGAAAGATCCACGAAACAAAAACCGCACCGCTGATTGCAGGTGAAGCAAATTCGAAGGACGGTTTCATGTCCCGAATCTGGACCGACTTTCAGGACATCCTTTACGAGCCTGATTCCCGATTGCGGCTCGGACGCGGACAATCTGCGCTCGAAGCTTGCGAGGAGTCTTTGGATGACCCGCAATATGATCCGCAAGGCGCGCCGCTCGGCGATACTCAGGGCGACATTCTCCGGCACGACGCAGCGCACCGAGAATTGACCGGTCAAAATCCGCACCACGATGCCTATGCGGCGGAGGCTGTCTTTGTGGAAACAAACTTTCGTGCGAATGTAATCAGGCTTCCAATCGGAACGCATCGAACATTGGACCTTCTCCAGAGGAGCACGCAGCAGAATCGGGAGCCGCTCGAATGCGTCGACAAGGGAGGCGAAATGAGTCCTCTCCGCCAAGCTCACCTCCAACCCCGGCAGCGCCGCGTCACCCACTGGTAGTTCTCGGGCAGGCCGGGCCTCCTTGCGGCGAAGCGCGTCCACAAGCCGACGCGGCCGGTAGGGCGAAAAGGGCCATCACGCCGCTCGGACGCATTGGTAGAAAGTATAGCCGGACCCCGGGTCCCCGTCAACGGCGCGCGCGTATCGGTCGCGCAACGACGATGGCCCCAGAACCATGTAGGTCCATTGTGGTCGTCCCGTTGGGACTAATGCCACTGGGATTCATCCTTGAACACCGCTATATTTGGCATCAACGCATGCCTGCGAAGCCCTTCGTCAAAAAAACCGCTGCCGGGATCGTCTGTTCCGTCTTGATCCTGAACGCGCCCGGCGCGGCGGCCCTGGCCGGGTCCCCGTCGCCTGCCTCGACCGCGGTCCATTTTACTCCCGCCGGTCTAGCAGCAGTTCTGGGCGCCGCGGCCGCTTCGGTCCCAGCCAGGATGTTTCCAGGCCCTGATCTGGCGGCCATGCCCATGGTTATCGCGCCGTTGTTCGCGCCCAACGCCTCCGCCTGGAAGAGCGCGAACCCGGAAGGCGGATCGACGCCGCCGGGCCTCCCGGACTTCGCCGATCCCGCCTACGATGAAGTTCGACGGTTCCCCGAATTCCAAGAACTGCCCGAGGACGTGCGCGGCGCCTTCGCCGAGCAGCGACGCCTGCTCGCCCTCTGGCAGATCGAGGCATCCGCGGCGGATGTCGAGGGCTTCTTCCGGCTTCCAGCCGGGGATCCCATGAAGCTCTATGAGGATTATTCGTTCTTCGAGGCGGCCCGGCGGCATTGGCGCCGCATCCCGAAACGCATCGCGCCGGCGGACACGATGACCGCCGTCCTCGCCCGAAGAAGCCTTCCCCCGCAGCCCAGTCTCGTCATTTCGGATTTCGGTCATGGCCACAGCATCGCCATGGCGGTCATGCTCGCGGAGGCGGGCTGGAAACCCGTCGTCAAGATGACCGTTTATCCCCTTCCTCTTCAACAGATCCAGGCGGCCGGGGCGATGAAATTCTACGCCGCCAGGATGGGAGCGGCGCGCGGGCTGCTGCGGCACGACTCCCCGCCCGCCATCATCCTCGAGCAGCACACGCGCGACGACTCGCCCCGCGGCTTGCCGCCCGCAGAGGATATCAAGCGGTCATGGGGGAATCGCGTGGCATGGTTCGTGGAAGCGCCCGTCAACGAATTGCGCGAGATCGAAAGCGCATCCGCTTATGAAAAAGATATGGTGCGCGAACTGCCTACGGGAGAATTCACGACTCTGCCGTCCCTGCCGGGCTTCCTGAAAGCCTATGTGGACGCTGGCGTGCGCGTGGAGGCGCATTTCGTGATGCCTTACACCGGCGGACTGCGGCGCGGATCGTACGGCCACATCGTCTTTCAGGATTAAGTCACGCGCAAGCGAGCGTCTTCTCAAGCATGACCTTGAGTTCCTCGGCCACGGCCGGGTCCTTGATGCCGGACAGGTTGATGCGAACGTTCTCCCCCGCGCACTGAGCCGCCGCCTTCAATAGATGCATGGCGCAATGGATGTCCGAGGCCACCGCGCTGCCGGCGAGAGGCGCCGCCGCCTTCGCCAACGCCAGCGACCCCGCCGCCAACTGGGCCGTGCGCAGGGGGATCCGGGCCGCGTGGACCAGGGCCTCCTGCATCTTGGCCGGGCGGGACGCGTCATCCTTGGGCAGGGACATCGCGGCCATGAACTGATCGAAGGCCGCGGCGTCGTCGTCGGCGAGGCGGTCGAACTTGGCGCGCATCTCGCCGAGGCCCAGCAGGGCCTGGGTCAGCGGCGAGCGCTTGGCCTCGTCGAGCTTCTTTGATTTCAGGGTGATGCCGACCGCCATCTGGCCCAGACCGCAGGCCATGGCCGCGGCGATGGCGGCCGCCGATCCGCCCCCCGGCGTGGCGTCCGTGTTCGCCATCGCCGCGGAGACCTCGCGGCCCGCCCTCTTCCAGTCCGGAGGAGCTTCGAGCGCGCCCACCGACTCCAGACGGCTCTCTAATATTTGGACCTTGGCGTCGAAGTTCTCCAGATGCAGGGACTCTAAGGCGAAATCGAGCAGGGCCTCGCGGGGCAGCAGGCCGACGATCTCGGTCGTCTTGACCTTGGCGCCGTGCTCCGCCGCGAGCCGGCCGGTCTCGTCTAGGACCTTCTTCATCGAGGTGGTCTTATAGTCCGTCAGCACGGTCGAGATCTGCACCTGCTTTCTCGCCTCCAGCGAGATCTCTTTGCCGCGCACGGCGGCGAGCCCTCCTCCGGAAGCGCGGACCCTCTTGGCGATATCCTTTCCGGCCGTCATATCCGCCGTGTCCAGATTGAGATTGAAGTTCACGATCTGCCGTCTGGCCCCGACGGCGACGGCGCCCGCCGTAGGGTGTATATGATTCGGGCCGAAATCGGGGATGCGGGTCTCATCTTTGCCGATGAGTTCTTTCAATCCCTCGAACTGGCCTTTGCGCACGTTCGCCAGATCCTTGCGTTCCGGCTTTCGCGCCGCGTGGTCGTAAAGATAAACCGGAATCCGGAGTTCCCCGCCGATCTTCTCTCCCAGCTTCTCCGCGAGCTTCGCGCACTCGGCGATGGTCACGCCTTTGACGGGGATGAACGGGATCACGTCGACGGCTCCCATGCGCGGATGCGCGCCTTTGTGGGAGTTCAAGTCGATGAGCTCCAACGACTTCTTCGCCACGCGAAAGCAGGCTTCGACGCAGGCCTCCGGCGCGCCGACGAACGACAAGACGCAGCGATTGTGGTCGATGTCGGTCTCCACGTCGAGAATGGTCACGCCCGCCGACTGGGCGGCATCCACCACGAGCTGGACCTTGGACTTATCGCGGCCTTCCGAGAAATTCGGGACGCATTCGACGAGCTTCATATTCCTCTCCTATTCCAGCCCGAACCATGAGAGCCATTTCTTCAGATCGCGAAAATCCCTCGTCAAGTGATCCGGCCGGGAGGCCGCGAGGTCCTTCCACCGCGCGAAACCCGTCCCGACGGCGATGGTCTTGAAGCCGGCCTCCTTGCCGGCGGCGACGTCGAGCGGGGTGTCGCCGATGACATAGACGTCATCGGGACCAAACGGCTCGCGGGCCAGCTCCTTGGCGCGCAGAGCGGCTCTCTTCAAGAGGGAAGGGCGGTGGAATGAATCGGAACCGTATCCGCCGAAAAGGAAATACACGTTGAAGCCGGATGGCTCGAGCTTGATGCGCGCGCCTTTTTCCATGTTGCCGGTGCCGAGTCCGAGCAAGACGCGCTGATCTCGACTCAGATGCTTCAGAAGAGTCTTCAGGCCGGGGGGGATGCGATACGAGCCGTCGCGAATGGCGGCTCGGACGTAATGGGGAAGATGCTTAAGATACTCTCGATGGAGGGTCTCGATGGCCGCGCGCGTCGTTTTTTTCCCCGTCGCGACGCGATAAGCTTCTCCGAAATTATAGAGATCGGTGCGCCCCGCCAGGAAAAGCTCCGAACAGGCTCTCTTCTTGCCGTAAAGCCGCTGGGCGGCTCGGTTGAGGGCCTTGCGCCCCGCGCCGCCGGCCCGGATGAGCGTGCCATCCACGTCGAAGAGGAGGATCTTCACGAGGGCTTTGAGACGATCCTCCCCCGCTTCATGGTCCACCGGACCTTCGGTGAGCCGAAATAATAGGCGAGCTCGCGCCAGTCCTCGGCGTCGTGGCAGACCAGGTCGGCGACTTTGCCCGCCTCGAGGGAACCGTGCGTCGCGCCCACGCCGGCCGCGTGCGCCCCGTTGATCGTCGCGGCGACCAGGGCCTCGGCCGGCGTCATCTTCATCTGCGTGGTCGCGATGGAGAGGATGGCGCGCATGTCCCAGCAGGGACAGGTGCCCGGATTGAAGTCCGTGGCGAGCGCCACGGCCGCGCCCGCATCGAGCAGGCGCCGCGCCGGCGGGTAGGGCTTGCCGAGAAAATAGTTGGAGCCGGGCACGAGGCAGGCGATGGTGCGCGACGCCGCCAGGGCCGGGAAATCATCCTCGTTCGAGCAGTCGAGATGATCGACGGAGACCGCGTGAAGCTTCACCGCGCAGGACAGGCTGCCCATCCGGGAGAGTTGTTCGCAGTGGACCTTCAGTCCCAAGCAGGCCTCGGCCCCGGCGCGGGCGACCTTCTCAAGATCGGAAAGGTCGAAATACCCGTCTTCGCAGAACAAGTCCACGAACCGGGCCAGACCCTCGGCGGCGGCGCGCGGGATCATCTCGCCGCAGACGCGGGCGACGTACTCGTCCTTGCGGCCATTCATCTCGGGCGGGACCGCGTGGGCGCCGAGCAGGGTCGCGACGATCTCGAGCGGCCCCATCGCGCCCGCGGTCTTGATGGCGCGCAGGAGCTTGAGTTCGTTGCCCAGGTCCAGACCGTAGCCGGACTTGGCCTCGATGGTGGTCGTGCCGCAGGAAAGGAAGTCGAAACTCCGGCGGCGCAGGCCCGCGGTCAGGTCGGACTCGGAGGCGCCCCGCACGCCGTTGACCGTCCAAAGGATGCCGCCGCCCCGGGCCGCGAGGTCCTGATAACTAGCCCCCGAGACGCGGGCCTCGAAGTCGTCGAGGCGCGGCGCCGTGAAGACGGGATGCGTGTGCGCGTCCACGAAGCCGGGCGTCACCACGCGGCCCTCCGCGCTCAGACGCTCCGCGCCTTTGGCGAGAGGATGGGCCAGCACCCGCTCGCGAGGGCCGGCCCGGACGACGAGGCCCTCCTCGATGAGGACCGCCCCGTCTCGGAGCAGGCCGAGGGATCCTTTCTCGCGGCCCGCGCGGGGGCCGTCGCAGCCGGCCAGGGTCAATAACTGGGATGCGTCGAGGACGAGCGTCGCCACTCGCACATTCTACGAAATCCCGCCTCAGCGGAAGTTCTTGAATTGAAGATCCAGTTCCCAGGTCCCGGCCCCGTTGCGGAGCAGGGCCATGGCGGCCTGGAGCTCGTCCTTGGACTTGCTCGACACGCGAAGCTGGCCTTCCTGAATCTGGGCGTTGACCTTCAGCTTGGCGTCCTTGAGGGCCTGCTGGATCTTCTTGGCCTTGTCCGTCGGGATGCCGGACTCGATGGCGATCTCGAGCCGCGCCGTCTGCCCTAGCGCCGCCGTGACCGTCCCCTTCTTGAGGTTCTTAAGCGCCAGGCCGCGCTTGGCCATGCGAGAGAGGAGCACGTCGTACGCCTGCTCCACCTTGAACTCGTCGCAGGCGCGCACGGTGAGCTTCTTCGCCTTCGAGTCGAGCTCGATGGACGCGCCGGCGGTCTTAAGGTCGAAGCGGTTTACGATCTCCTTCATCGCCGTCGCCGCCGCCTCGGAGACTAGATTTAAGTCCATGTCGCTCACGGCGTCAAAAGAGAAGTCCCCGGCCATAGTCTTACCTCGCCATAGGAATCTTGATCGAAGGATGCTTGCGCGCGAAAGCCTTGGCCTGGGGATAGCCGGCGTCGAAGTGACGAACGACCCCCAGCCCGGGGTCGTTATTCAAGACGCGGACCAGCCGCTCTTCCATCGCCTTGGTCCCGTCGGCCACCGTCACCTGCCCCGCGTGGAGCGAGTAGCCCATCCCCACCCCGCCGCCGTGATGGAAGCTGACCCAGGAAGCGCCGGAGGCCGTGTTGAGCAAAGCGTTGAGGATGGGCCAGTCGGCCACCGCGTCGGACCCGTCGCGCATGGCCTCCGTCTCGCGGTTGGGGCTGGCCACCGAGCCGCAGTCGAGATGATCGCGCCCGATCACGATGGGCGCGCCCACCTTGCCTTTCTTGACCAACCGGTTGAGGCGAAGCCCCATCTCCGCGCGCTCCCCGTAGCCGAGCCAGCAGATGCGCGCGGGCAGACCTTGGAATGCGACCTTGCGGCCCGCCAGGTTGATCCATCGATGCAGTGATTCGTTCTTCGGGAAGGCGGAGAGCGCTTCCCGATCCGTCGTACGGATGTCTTCCGGATTTCCCGACAAGGCGACCCACCGGAAGGGGCCTTTGCCTTCGCAGAAAAGCGGACGGATATATTCGGGCACGAAGCCGGGAATATCAAAGGCGTTCTTGACCCCCGCCTCCACGGCGCGGGCGCGGATATTGTTGCCGTAGTCGAAGGTCACGGCCCCCTGCTTTTTGAGGGCCAACATGCCTTGTATGTGCATCCCCATCGACGAGATCGCTCTCTTCACATACTCGGTCGGGTTTTTCTTTCTGAGTCGGGCGGCCGCGCCGACGTCGTATCCCTGAGGGATATAACCGTAAAGCGGGTCGTGCGCGGATGTTTGATCGGTCAGAACGTCGACTTCGAAGCGTCTCCTGGCCAACTCTGGGATGACGTCGGCGGCGTTGCCGAGGAGTCCCACGGAGAGGGCTTCGCCCCTCTCCTTGGCCCGGCTGACGCGAGCAAGCGCCCGGTCGAGGTCTTCCTCGACGCAGTCGAGATATTTCGTCTTAAGCCGGAAACGAAGGCGACCGGGATCCGCTTCGACGCCCAGAAACGCCGCGCCGTTCATCGTCGCGGCGAGAGGCTGGGCGCCGCCCATGCCGCCGAGACCGGCGGAAACGACGACGCGGCCGCTCAGCGTCCCGTTGAAATGCCGGCGCGCGGCCGCGGAAAACGTCTCGTAAGTGCCCTGCAGTATGCCCTGTGTCCCGATGTAGATCCAGGACCCGGCCGTCATCTGGCCGTACATCATGAGGCCCTTCTTGTCGAGCTCGTCGAAATGTTCCCAATCGGCCCACTTCCCGACGAGATTGGAGTTCGCGATCAGGACGCGCGGCGCCTGATCGTGAGTGCGGAACACGGCGACAGGCTTTCCCGACTGGACCAATAGCGTCTCATCGTCGCCGAGGAGCCGCAGTGACTTTATGATCGCGTCGTAACACTTCCAGTTCCGCGCCGCCTTGCCCCGTCCGCCATAGACCACCAAATCTTGGGGGCGTTCAGCCACCTCGCCATCGAGGTTGTTCATCAGCATCCGCAGGGCGGCTTCCTGCTGCCAGCCCCGGCATGAGATTTTCCCGCCGCGCGGCGCGCGGATCGAACGCTTCATGGGCTTATTCTCGCTTATCCAAGATCGGATCGAAGGCGCCGGACAGGACCATCTCGCGGGCCGTCTCGAGTTTCCCGGACAAGACCTCGTCGCCGCGCGCGGCCTTCACACGGGAGCGCAGGACTTCCAGGCCCTCCTCCACGCCGCGCCCCGACTTCAAGGGCCGGTGGAACTCGATGGCCTGGGCGGCGCAGACCAACTCGATGGCGACCACCTGGGCCGCGTTCCAGACCACCTTCTTGAACTTGAGAGCCGCCCACATCCCCATCGAGACGAAATCTTCCTTGTTGGCCGAGGTCGGCACGGAATCGGCCGACGCCGGGTGGGCCAAGGTCTTGTTCTCGGAGGCCAGCGCCGCCGCGACGTACTGGGCGATCATGAAACCCGATTCGACGCCGGGATCGCGGGCCAGGAAGGGCTTCAGCCGGGGCGCGATGCCCGCCGTCACCTGGAAGGCGCGACGCTCGGAGATGTTGGCCAGAGTCGTCAGAGCCCCCGCCGCGGAATCGAAGGCGAAGGAAAGGGCCTGGCCATGGAAGTTTCCGCCGGAGATCACGCGGCCGCCCGCCACGAGAGGATTGTCGGTGACCGAACGCATCTCGATCTCCACGACGCGGCGCGACTCCGCCAGGCGGTCGAACACGGCGCCGTGCACCTGCGGCGCGCAGCGCAGGGAGTAGGAATCCTGGACCCGAGGGTCGCCCGCCGCGTGCGAGCGGCGTATCTCGGAGCCGGCCAGAAGACGACGCAAGGCGCGCGCGGCTCCGGCTTGTCCCGGATGGGGCTTGAGGCGCGAGATGGCGTCGGCGTAGGGCGCGGGCGTCCCGGTCAAGGCGTCGAGGCTCGCGGCGCAGGCCAGATTGGCCGCGCGCCAGACTCTTTCCGCCGTCAGGAGGGCGAAGCCGCCCACCGACTGCATGGCCTGCGTGCCGTTGAGGAGGGCTAGGCCCTCCTTCTCGGCCAGAACGAAAGGCTTCAAGCCGGCGGCCTTCAAGGCGTTCGCGGCCGGCATGCGACGGCCGCGATACAAGACATCCCCCTCCCCGATGGCGGCGAGAGCCATATGAGCCTGGGAAGCGAGGTCGCCGCTGGCCCCCACCGAGCCGCGGCTGGGGATGAGAGGGATGATGCCGTCCGATAACATCCGGGACAGATGCCGCACGAGCGACAGCCGCACCCCGGAACAACCGCGGCTCAACTCGTTGAGCCGCAGGAATAGGATGCCGCGGGCCTCGCAGGGCGCCAGGGGCTCGCCCACGCCGCATGCGTGGGACAGCACCAGATTGCGCTGGACGGCCGCCAGCCGCTCACGAGAAATCATCACCGAGGCGAGTTCGCCGAAGCCGGTGTTGACGCCGTAGACGGGCTTGCCGGAGGCCATGGCTCTTTCCAGGACGCGGCGCGCGGCGGCGACGCGCCGCAGGGCCGCGGAGGTCAGGACGACCTTGAGATCGCCCCCCGCCGCTCGCGCGAAAGATTCGAGCGTGAGGCGGGAGCCGAGCTTAAAGGAGCTCAAGGGCAACCGCGACCGCCTCCCCGCCGCCGAGGCAGATGCCGGCGATGCCGCGCCTGCCGCCGCGGACCTTCAGGGCGCTCATGAGCGTGACGAGGATGCGGGCTCCCGAAGCGCCGAGCGGGTGGCCGAGAGCGACCGCTCCTCCATGCACGTTGATCTTCTCGTGAGGCAGACCCGCGAGCTTGGCGACCACGAGCGCGACCACGGCGAAGGCTTCATTGACCTCGAATAAATCCACCGATTCTTTCGTCCAGCCGACCTTCTTGAGCAGTTTTTCGATCGCGCCCGCCGGCGCGGTGGTGAACCACTTTGGTTCTTGGCTATGAGTGGCCCAACCGGCGATGCGGGCGATCGGCTTCCTGCCGGCCGCGCCCTTGGCGCTCGCGAGCACAAGCGCCGCGGCTCCGTCGTTGAGCTTGGAGGCGTTGGCCGCGGTGATCGTGCCGCCGGCCTGGAAGGCCGGTCTTAATTTGGCGACCTTTTCGAGCTTGGCGCGGCCCGGCTCCTCGTCGATATCGATGCCGTCGACTCCCGTGATCTCGGCCTTGAAGAGGCCCTTGGCCTGCGCCTCGATGGCGCGTTGATAGGACTTGACCGCCCACTCATCCTGCATCTCGCGGGTGATGGCGTGCTCCTTGGCGCAGACCTCGCCGCAGTCACCCATATGAATCCCGTCATAGGGGTCCATGAGGCCGTCCCTGAGGACGGCGTCGAGGAGCTTCGCATCTCCATAACGGTAGCCGGAGCGAGCCTTGTCCAGGAGGTAGGGGGCCTTGGACATGGACTCCATGCCTCCGGCCAAGGCGTAGTCGCCCTCTCCAAGGGCGATGCCCTGAGAAGCCATCATGACGGCCTTCATTCCCGAGCCGCAAACCTTATTGACCGTGGTGGCCCCCACGGAGGCGGGGATGCCCGCCGCGATGGCGGCCTGCCGGGCGGGCGCCTGGCCGATGCCGGCCGAGAGGACGCAGCCCAGGACGACCTCGCCCAGATCCGAACCCTTCACGCCGGCCTTGGCGAGCGCGTCCGCGGAGGCCTTGGCGGCGAGTTGGGGCGCGGTATAGTTTGCCAGCGCGCCGCTGATGGAACCGATGGGTGTGCGGGAACCGGACAGGATCAGGATATCGCTCATCTTCGCCTCCAGGCGGTCAGTAATAGACGGCGCGCGCGGCCAGGCCGCTCAACGCCGAGATGACGACTCCCATGTAGAAGGTGAAGGCCGTCAAGTCGAAGAAGCGGTTGCGCCTCAGGAAGAACATCACCCCGAGCCAGACCGCGGCGAGCGCCGCCGCGCCCGCCATGCTGGGGAACAGGAAGCAGAGCGCCAGGACCAGTCGCTCGGCCATGGCGAGGTGTTTCTCGTCGAAACCGGGGTATTGCGCGCCGTGGATGTCCTTCTCCAAAAAGTAAACCAGGACCGTGCACGCGTGGGTGACCACGATGAAAAGGCAGCCCAGGACCGGCCATTTCTCCGGGAATAACCCCGCCGACGCGGCCGAGCCCACCGCCATCGGCACGATCGCGAAGATCACTGAATAATGGATGATCTGGTCCCAAAGGAAGAAGATCGTGTTGTCGGGCATGTGGTACTTGAAGATGGTGTAGACGCGCCACCAATCCTCAAGCCAGTGCACCAGGAACACGATGAGGATGCAGGTCCAGCCATTGAGGCGCAAGAAGATGTTCTCCACCCAGTACTCGCCCAGGTACGGCCAGCAGAGCGCGATGTAGAAGGTGGGATGCATCAGGCAGTGAACAAGCAGGCCGAGGGAACTGGTCCTCTTCCAGCGGTTGATGAAGTTGCTCTGAAAGGTGAAATCGGCGAGGAGATGCCCGAACAGCAGGCGCCAGAAGATCTCCATTATTTGGCCGTGAGGTTGAAGACTCCGTCCCAGGTCCCGTCCGGCGGCAGGACCGAGTATTCCTGGCAGCGATTGAGGTAGAGCAGGCCGGGACCATCCTGAGGGAAGAGTTTGGCGAACTGCTGGAAAGCCAAAAGAGCCGCGTCGTACTTGCGGGATTCGAAGGCGGCCACGCCCTGCTCGTAAAGCGGCAGACCCTCCCGCCACTGCGCCGACAGGCGGCTGGTCTCGCCGACGGGCTCGAAGATGCGGATAGGATTTTCCTTGCCGACCACGCGAACCCGCCCGAGAGTCCTCGCTGCGATGCGGGGCGCGCAGCCCGCATAGGCGCTCTCGCTGACGATGACGCCGGACCCGAAGAACTTGTTGGCGCCCTCCAGGCGCGAAGCCAGGTTGACCTCGTCTCCGATGACCGTGTACTGCAGCTTCTTCTCGCTGCCGGTCAGGCCGACGGTCACGACTCCGGAGTTGATGCCGATGCGCACGGACGGAATCTCGGGCACGCCCGGGTCGAGGTTCTTGTTGAGCTCCTTGAGGGCATCCTGACAGGCGAGGGCGGCCAGGATCGCGTCGACGCGGTGGTCCTTGTTCTCGATGGGCGCGTTCCAGAACGCCATGATGCAGTCGCCGATGTACTTGTCGATGGTGCCGCGACGCTCCAGGATGACGTGACTGAGGGCCGAAAGGTATCTGTTGAGGAACAAAATGAGCGCTTCGGGGTCCATCTTCTCCGAGATGTTCGTGAAGTGGGCGATGTCGAGGAAGAAGACCGTCATCTCGCGCTTCTCTCCGCCGAGCTTGACCTTCGAGGGGTCCTGGGCGAGTTGGTTGACGATCTCGGGCGAGACGAACTGCCCGAACATGCTCTTGATCATCTTCTTCTCCTCGCCCTCGGTCAGAGCCCGGTGCACGGTCAGGGCCAGGGAAGAGGAAGCGAAGGCCGCCATCGGAGCGACAAAATCCACGATGACGCCGCGGCGGAACGACCAGAGAGCGTAGATGGCCCATGAGACCGAAATCGCCGCGGAGAGCCCAGCTCCCAGGGCCGGAGAGAAACGCTGGAGCAGGTAGGTCAGAAGGATGGCGACGAGACTGAGGAGGAGCGTGAGCGCCCGCGACGAACAGTTCATCCAATCGCGGTTGAGCAGGTTGTCGATGACGTTGAGATGGTACTCGGCGCCCGGCGCGCCCTCGGTGAAGGGCGTCGGGTATTTGTCGTAGTAGCCCAGCGCCGTCGAACCGACGATCACGATGGACCCCTTCAAGGCCTGCCTCTGGCCGTCGCTCAGGTTCCCCGACAGCAGGTCGGGCAGGGAGATGTGGCGGTAAGCCGAAAAAACCGTCTCCTGGCCCCCCTTGACCTCGTGTCTCGGCCAGTCCTTCGGGAGGCGGAAATTGAGGACTTTCTCGTCGTCGCCATAGGACTCCAGCACCTCCCCGAGGGACTTGTCGAGGAAGGCTCCAAGCCCCACGGCCTCGATGGAGGCCGCGTGGAAGCCCTTGTTCAGCGGGTCGAGCGCTTCGGGACGAAACAACTGGAAGGACCGGATGTGCCCGTCGTTGTCCAGCAGGAACTCGATGTTGGGATGGCCGAAGTAGCGGCCCGCCTTGACGAGAGACGGCACGGGCAGGTGCTCATCAAGGCGGTCGTCTCCCGCGGAAGACTTCCTGGAGTGCGCGTAAAGATGGATGACGCGGCCGAAGCGCTTGGTCGCCGCCGCCAACTCCGCGTCCCCCTCCCGCCGCTCGAAGAACATCACGTCGAATAGGACCGTCCGGACTCCGAGCGAGCGCATCTTGTCGAGGGCGCGGGCGTAGACCACGCGCGGCAGCGGGAAACCGTACTCCTTGCCGCTCTCGACGTCGACGGCCAGCAGGATCAAGCGCGGATCGCCGGGCTTGACCGCGCTCAAGTTCACGTGGAACAAGAAGTCGTGCCAGACGTACCGCACGCTGGTGAAGATTCCGGAGAAGGGCAGACCGAACAGGCGCGGGATATAGAGAGTGAGGAAAACGACGGAAAAAACGGCGCAGAAGATCTTGGGGAATCGGCTCTTGGAGGTCAAAGATTCCTCTCGACCAGGGGCGGAAGAATGAATTTCACGACGTCCATTCTGTCTTTTTCTTACAGAAGGAAACAAGGGGCTGGGGCCGGACGCCCCTCTCTAGTGGATGACGCCGATCTTGCGGATGGCGGTGGCCGAGCCGCCGGTAGCCTTGACCTTGATGCGGGCGACATAGCCGCCCTTGGAGACCTGCACCCCGGCGTCGTTGCGGCCGTCCCAGGCCATGAAGTTGGCGCCCGCGCGGCAGCCGTCGGCGCCGGGGGCGCAGGAGAGGGTCTTGACCAGGTAGCCCAGGGCATCGTAGATGGTGATCGTCACGTCGGCCTCGCTGTTGAGGGTGTAGGCGATCTGGGTCTTGCCCTGGGCGCCGCCCTTGCGCGAGTCGAAGGGGTTGGGGAAGTTGCTCACGCCGGAGATGATGGCGGAGGTCAAGCCCGTGTTGGCGGCCGAGGACAGCGGCGACCAACCAGACAACACGCCAGCGCCGCTCACTGCGCGGACGCGATAGCCGTAGTACTGCCCGGGCGCTCGCGGGGTCTCGCCGGGGAAGGTCGGGTCGCCCACGTTGTAGGTGGTCAGGCGCGAGGGGACGATGTTGAGCGTGCGCCAGATGACCGTGGCGCTCAGATCCTTCGGGTCGCCGCCGCGCTCCTGGAACTCATAGGAGGAGACGCCCGAGATGCTCTGCACGGACGCGCCCCAGCGCACGGCGTAGGACGGCTTGCCCTGCTCGAGCGGAGTGGCGGCGCTCGGGGTGGTCGGCGGCGTCGGGTCTACACGATAGACCCACATCGCCTGTGACGGCGACGCCGAGCCGGAAGCCGAGATGTACTGCGCGAAGAGAATGGCCCCCGCGTCGGAAACCAACTCGCCCGAAGTGTGGATGATGGGAGCGGAACCCCGCAGGCCGCGGCCGGAGAAGGGCGCGGGATCGCCGTCCTGGAAGACGACCTCCAGGGTGTTGGCGGCGGTCCCCCGCTTGGCGCGCAGGACCTCGCTGCCGATGTAGAGCAGCCCGGGCAGGCGCAGCTTGGAGGCGTCGTCCACGCTGAAGAAAGTCGTATCCTGGGTCAGGGCCTGGGTCAGGCGCGCCACGTTCGGCACCTCCAGAACGAGGTTCGTCAGTTTGGCCGCGGTGATGGGCACGCCGGCGGCGCGGGTAAAGAAGGAAGCCGCGCTCAAGCCCGAGGTTCCGGTCACCGTCACCGACGACCACTTATGGGTGATGCCGATCGGATCGTCGTAGTACTTGCCGACGGCGACCTGGTAGTAGCCCGAGGCGCCGACCACGGGCAGGTTGAAATTGAGTTCGCCGGCGCTCTTGGCCCACGCCGACGGGACCAGACCCTGGCCGGGGTCGGGCGCCGTCGTGGACAGGTTGCCCTGGTCCGCCACGTCCAAGCCGATGCGGAATTGAGGCTTGTTCGAGCCGGACGGGAAGATCACGACGTCCAGGATGCCGTCCTTGTTGACGTCCACGTCCAAGATGCCCGTGCCGGTCAGGTCGGTCGTGGGGGTGCCGTCGCCCAGCAGGGAGATCTGCGTCGGGCGCGTGTTCTCGCCGACCGTGAAGTTGTCGGGCAGGCCGTCGCCGTTGACGTCGAGGAGAGGCGCGGAGGCGCCGCAGTTCGTCGGCCACGAGCTGCCGTCGGGGCAGATCCACTTCGTGGCGTCCGGGATCGGGTTGGAATTGGAGTCGAGACAGATGTTGTTGCGCGAGTTGATCAGGTCCTTGCCGTTGTTGCAGTTGACCGCGTCGAGCTTCGCGTAGGCCGGGTAGCCGACGGCGGCGGAGGGCACGCCCGGGCCCGCGCGCGTGACGATGATCGGGGGCAGGGCCGAGCTGATGGAAACGCCCGGCACGGTCAGCGGGGCGATGGTGAGGGTCTTCGAGGCGACCGGCGGCTGTTTGACCGAGTCGGCGGCCGCGGTGAGCGGAGAGCCGTCGAGCCCGATGAGGTCGGCGAATTTCTCGAGCTTGAACCCCAACGTGTGGCCCAGCGTCGAGCCTCCTTTCCGGTCGACGTAGCCGATGTCCGCCGTGACGAAGAAGATGACGCTCGCCGTGGTGATCGAGACGTAGGGGATGGAATTATAGGCGAGAGGAACGAGAGCCGACCCATTGGAGAAGGATCCCGCCGTCGAGACCGCCAGCTGGCCGATCACCATGTCCAGGTTCGGCGTGAAGACCTTGTCGCCGTTGTCGAGCCACACCTTGATGAGCGAAGCGTCGCCGTCGCCCGTGAGCGGGACGGTGGAATCGACGACGGTGCCGGTCTGCTTGAAGCGCATCTGCGCCAAGTTGACGAAGTCGGTGTTCGTCCTCAAGTTCACCTGGAGGATGGGCACGTTCGCGTCGCCCTGTCCGGCTCCCGCCGGAGCGGCCGAGTAGCCGCTGATCTCCACCGTGATCGGATTGACCGCAATGTCGCTGCCCACGTAGGGATAACCGGTCGTGCTGGTCCCGAGAGGATTGGAACGCGTGATGCCCTGATACACGCTTTGGGTGACGTTGTCTCCCCGCGGCAGCCCGATCCAGGAAGCGTCTCGGACGCTCACGCCGACCAGGTCGTTGGCCACCGCCCCGTCGCCGATATCGTAGGCCGCGAAGAAGACCTGGGCGGTCGGGCCGATGTACTGGTCGTTGTTGAGAGTGACCAAGGTCTGGAGATCGGCATCGTTAGCCTGATTGAAGACATCCACCTTGCGCACCGGCACGCCGGCCGACAGGTTCAACCGCGGCGTGAACGCCGTGCCCAACCGGTCGCCGCGCGACGTGATCGCCAGGCACGGCTTGCCGGTGGCATTGTCGATGCCGGCAACGGCCGCCGTCTTACAGCCCTGGCCCGAGAAGCTCATGAGCTCGGCGCCGTTGACGTAGAGATGCCCGCCGACCGCGGTTCCCGCGTTGTCCGTCGGCAAGCCCCTCGTCGAGGCCACGACCAGGTCGAAGGGCGGGTCCGTCGTGCTGGAAACGCCGACGATGAGGGTGGTGTTGACTTCCGAGATGTTGATGTCGTTGAAGTCAAGAACGTCGTTCTGATTGATGTCCTTGAAGAGACGCACGAACTTCACGTTCGTGTTGCGCCCGAGGGGCTTGCCGGGGTCCTGGGAACCGCCGCCGCGCTCCAGGCGCAGGGAGCGCCACGGCGCCAGGGCGACGTCGCTGACGAGGCTGAACCGGAGCATCGGCACATTCTGCTGGGCCTGGGTGACTCCCGATACGCCCTCGGCCAAGTCATAGGCGCCGAACGTGAGATTGGACGACACCTTGTCGACCCGCAGGAGCGGGTTCGACTGGAAGGAAGGCGCGGTGAACACGACCCTATGGGGAACCTGGACGGTCAAGTAGGATGGGTCGACGACCTGGATGCCCAGTTTGTTGCCCTCGCCGGCGAACTGGGAGATGTCGTAGGTGACGAAGTAGTCGGCCGGCTGGGTGCTGACGACGATGGGATTCTTCAGGATCACGTTCACGGTGCCGGTGCTGAAGGTTTCATTGCCATAAGAGATCATGTACGGGTGATCACCCAAATCTCCAGGCGTCGAATCGTTCACGTCGAAGGCCCCGTTGCCGTTGGAATCGGCCCAGACCTTGAGCACGTTGACGTCGCTGTCCAGGGAGTTCGCCGAGCCGATGCGGTCGAAACGCAGGCGCTGGATAATGGCCGTGTTGCGGTCCGTGCGCAGCCGCAAGCGCAGGATGGGCACGTCCTTATCGTTCTGCAAAGCGGAGTTGCCCGAGATCTGGTCGAATTCCGCGGTGACCGTGTTCATGGTCGGGGCCAGGACGAAAATCGGGCTGGCGACGGGGCTGGCGCCGACGAAGACCGTCGTGTGGCCTGCGTTGGCGGGAGTCAGGACGAAACGGGAGCCGTCGGAAACGAAAGCTCCCGTGACCTCGCTTGGCGGGGTCAGCGCCGGGTGAGAGAACTTGGCCGACTGCGAAACGTCGAACGCCACATAGAGCACGCTGGGCGTCGAGGTGACCAGCATATAGCCGGCATTGTTCGCCGTCGGATCATTGATCGGCACCAGCACGCGTCCGCTCGTCTCGGGAGGCGCGCCGAAGTACGAGGCGCCCAACTTGATGTCGGTGATGTCTTGGCCCGTGTCCGGGTCGCGATGGAAGACGCCGTCGGCCGACTTGTAGATGCTGATCGCGGAAAGATCGGCGTCGTCCCCGGACAGCCCGGAGGGAAGGCTTCGGTTGAGGCGCAGACCGGCAAGCTGGACTTGGAACTCGCTCGTCCATATCTCCAGGCGCAGGGCCGCGATGTTCCGCTCGCCTTGATGGATCTGCGGCCAGACATAGGTGTCGGTGGAATGCGCGGTCGGCAGCGTGTTAAGAGCGCCGCGTTCGACGCCGGTGATGGTGGGCGCGCCGGGCCCGAAGCCCGTGTAGCCCACGATCTCATTGTCGACGAGCATATAGGCGGTCGTTCCGGCCGGCGGCACATGCAGTCCGATGGTGGAGGTGAGGACCCAGGCCGGCTCGATCGTGCCCGCGGGGTTGAAACCGATGGTCGTCATGAGCAGCGGCGCCGCATAAGTGCCCGTCGAGGTGCTGAACATCGGCGTCGCCTTCACGCTCATGACCTGAGGCGCGGCGACGATCGTGCGTGCCTTGCCTATGAAGGGCAGGGGCGACCCGGGGTCATAGGCGTTCGGCAGAGACAGGGCGTTGAGGAATATGTTGTCCGTGATGGGGCTGGCGGTCGGCAGGGAGGTCGGGAGGATCTTCACTCCCAGGGTTCTCGGCCGGGCGAACGCGTCCGTCGGCGCCGCCAGGGCCGCCATGCGCAGGGCGACAAAGTAACGCTGAGGCGTAGGGGCTAGGGCGGCGGTGACGAGCTTGATCGGGGTGGTGTTGATGATCTGGGCGATGAACGGCTGACCTTGATAGTTGCCGAAGGTCCCCGAACCGACGAGGACGTCGTTGGCCGTATTAAAGAGGCCGTCGTTGTTGACGTCCTTCCAGAGTTGAACCTCTTCCACGTCGCCGGCCAATGATCCGACTTGAAGCGCCGTGCCGGTCGCGTAGACCAGAATCCAGCGCCAAGCCGCGTCCGCGACGTCCGTATTGATGTTGAGCACGGCCACGGCCACGGTGCTCTTCTGCTGCAGGTAAGATCCGATGAGCGGGTCTACCGTGTCCGACGAGACGACCCGGACGAGGTCCGAGTACTCCGTCATCCGGAGGATCTGAGACATGGTCAGCCCTATGGGGGGCAGGCCCACGTTCGCGCTGGAGAACTGCTTCGGCGCGCTGATCAGGAAATAGGAGGTGGCGGGGATCGCGACGCCGAGGTTGGATTGTCCCGAGACCGCGGCCAGCGGGTTCACGTCGAAGGTCACGAAGTAGTCGACTTTATTGGTCAGAATGTCCTGACCGCCGCCGCCGATCAGGCTCTTGACCGGGATGCGCGCGGGACCGGAAAGAACCGTGCCGATCTGGTGGTCGTGCAGGCCCGTGCTCTCTTGGCCGCGGTCGCAGTTCGTGAACTTGTTGTTGGAAAGGTCGATGCCGTGGCAATAGAGGACCTCCTTAAGCGTCTCATCGGTCTGGCCGTCGTTGAGGACGAGACGGTTCTCGGTGTCCCCCGGGAATGGATTGTCCGACGGGAGCATGCCCACGATGCCCGCCACAAAAACCTCGACTCCGCCGGCCGGACCCGCGGAAGACAGGGGTGCTGCGAGTGTCACGGTCGGGAAGTTATGGATGACGCTGCTCAGCGGGCTGACCTGGGAGTCGCTGGAGACGTTGAGCAGCCCGTCGCCGTCCGTGTCCGCCCAGATCTTGATGTTCTTGACGTCGTCGGCCTTATTGAGCGCGGTGTAGCGGGAGTCGTAGATCCCGGTCAAGCCCGTGAAGTGCGTCGATGGGATCCAGCGGTCCAGCTTCAAGGCCTTCCACTCCGCCGAGCCCGAGTTCGCGCGCAACGTGATCTTGGCCACGGGCTGGTTGATCTGGTTCTGGATGAGATTGGTCGCGAGGGGATAGGTGGCGTTGTTTCCGTCGCGGGTCCAGTTGGTCAGCACGAGGACGTCGGGCGTGGCCGTGACCGAGACCTCGTCGGAGGCGTACGGGAAGTTGGCGGGGCTGATCACGCCGTCGCCGGACAGCGTGGTGATATTCTCGTTGCTGATCTTGATTCCGTGGGTTTGGCCCGGCTCGGCCGAGGGATCGTAGTCGAAAGCCAGGAAGTAGGTCTTCGTCGAAGTTGTCACGGTCCCCGCGAGCCCGGTCGGGTTCGAGATGACGAGGGTCATCTGCCGCGTCTCGCCGGACGGGAAGACCCCATTGGCGATCTCCTTGTCGATGAGGGGCTGAAAGACCCCATCGCCGGGCGTGGTGACCCGATCGGCCTGGGTGTCGAGATAGAGGTGCACGCGGCTGATGTGGGCGTCAAGCCCCGTGCCGGAGTGCTGGACCGTGATCTTCGAGAGGGTGCCGGTGAAGGCGTTGGTCCAAGCGTCAAGCTTCATCACGCCCGCGTTCGAGGTGCCCTGGCTGACGTAGGTGTACGAGCTGAGGACCGTGGACGGCTGCCACCAGGAGTTGATGCTGGACGGCAGGATGGTGATCTTCGCCGGCTCACGCTCCACCGAGGACGTGGCCGTGACGATGGCGAAGTTGTTGAGCGCCACGTCCACCTGGGAGCTCCCGGACAAGTTGATGTAGGACGGCGCCGGGATCTCCAGGCCGAAGCTTTTCGGCAGCTCGTCGGCCGCGTAGCCCGTCGAAGTCACGCGCACGGTCAGGAAGAAATTCTTGGGTGCGCTGAAGATGGCCGACTCGAGGGGGAAGGCGACGTCGAGAGGAATCTGGTTGAAGCTGGCGTTGTTGCCGAAGAACCACGCCCCCGCGCCGTCATAGGCGCCGGTGGACAAGAGGGTGTCTCCGGGAGGCGGATCATAGCGGCCGTTGAGGTTTTTGTCGTACCATAACCCCACCTCGGCGATCCTGCTGTTGCTGAGGTTGCCCTCGACGCGACTCTGAACTCTCAGTGAACGTAGATTGGCGGTCAGGCTCGTCGCCTGGGTCGCCTGGATGTTCATCGACAGGCGCAGCATCGCGATGGGATCCGGCGAGGCCGCGGTGGTCCCATCGCCCTGGTTGAGGACCTTCTTTGTCGTCCCCGCCGCGATCTTGGCCGACGGAATGGGGCCGCTGGGGGGCGGGTTGGATTCGGGCGCCAAGTCGGTCGGGCTCACGACGAGGCCGGCCAACTCGACGTCTCCGTCGGAACGCAGGGACGTCTTGGTCGGCAGGCCGGTGCGCGTACCGTCGTTGGTAAAGCCGTAGATGGTCGGCGTATAGTAGTCGCTCGCGCTTATCCGCAAGACCTCCTGGTAGGTGTCGTAGACGGCCAGGTTGCTGAAGACGCCCGCCTCGGCCTTAAGGAAAACGTGGAAGGTCGTGAGGCTCGTCAAATCCATGAGGCTGACCGTGGCCGTTGAGCCGGAACTTGCGAAATTAACCAGGTCGGTATAATAGTTCCCGTTCTCGGCGTCGCCCTTGGCCACGTTGCCGAATAAGTCCCGCGCCGTCAGCGTCACGAAGCCCTGGCTGGCGACCTTCAGGGGGTTGGCGGGCGTGTACGGATGGTTCAGCGTCAGGTAGGCGGCCTTGTTCGCGGTGATCTCGTGGACCTGGGAGATCGGCGCGAAGACGTTCGTGCCGCTGAGTTGCGCTTGGGCGTAGATCGTGGCTCCTCCCGCCAAACGGCTCCAGAAGTACATCGCGGCCGAGGTCTGGCCCGTGCCGCCGAGAATGGCGACGTCGAGATTGCCGCCATAGATGTCGCGCCAGAAGCCGGAGGGAGACGTGGCGACGATGACCGTATTCGGGTCAATGCCGGCGAAAGTGTCGTTGCCTACGCTGGTGTAACGGATGGTATAAGTGGACGCGCTGAAGGTAGGATTGCCGTACTGGTCTACGAGTTGGGCCTCAACTACGGTATCGACCGGCGCCCCGCCCGAAAACTGGACCGTCGTGCCCGCGATGAGACGACGCGCGGGGGTTCCCCAATTGATGGCCACGGGCGGGCCGGCGATGACGGTGTAGCTCGCCTGGCCGGAAGCCCAACTCGGATTGGTCAGGGCGCTGACGGTCAACGTATGAGATGAGGAGCCGGACGCAAGCATGGTGTCGATCAAGTAAAAGCTCGTCGCCGACTGATTGACGGCCAAGTACGCCATGCCCGGGGCCGACTTGAAGTTGCCGGTCGTCGGCGTCGAGAACAGCACCTGGCCGCCTGAATTGGAGGTCAACTGGAAGACTCCCAGGTTTTCGTCGCCCGCGCGCAGGGGAGAAACATTGCCGTAGTAGTCCCGTGTCTCCAGGAAGAAAGCCGAAGACGTCGTCCCGGCCGGCAGGACCTGACCGCCGCCGGTGGAGACGACGATGCGATCGATGAGATCGGGCAGGATGACGACGGACTGCTCCGCATGCGACGTCGGCAGGCCCGCGACATCGATGGCGATCACCGGCTTGGTCCCCCCGGACGGGGCGTACTGCGAGGAAGCCAGCGTGTCTATGTAGTAGAAGGTGGTCTGGTAGGCATCGAGCGGGATCGTGACCGAGGTGGTCGAAGCGGCAAAAAAGGGAGCCGCGAACCGCGAGCCGTCGAAGGCGTCCGGAGCGCTCGAGAAGGCGACATAATCGTTGACCGGGGACGGAGAGCGCGTCACCGTGGAGAGTTTGACCTCGTAGGGCAAGGCCGCGACGCATGGATTCTTGAACTTGTCCCAAAGCTGGGCTTTAAACTCGATGGGCGAGATGTAGAAGTTTCCGGTCTTGCCCGCGACCAGCGTGTTCTGCGTATTGCCGAAATCGACGCGGTCGATCACGCCGGGGTTCATCCGCAACTGATGGGTCGCCAGCAAGGTCGTCCCGATGTAGGCCTGGATGGTCCACCATCCGGGGCGAGAGCCCTCGGCCGTGTTCGAAGACGGACCGACCCCCG
>Ga0209211_10001522_pt1 | contig 43565 bp, 33 predicted proteins | sample RifGroA2_FD_183992 | JGI IMG/M metagenome (GOLD analysis project Ga0209211, IMG submission 183992) | Groundwater microbial communities from Rifle, Colorado, USA - Groundwater A2 (SPAdes) (version 2) | ecosystem: Environmental > Aquatic > Deep subsurface > Groundwater | place: Rifle, Colorado...
ACTAAAGCTCTGCATAATTTTGGTAATCAGATCCAACCCTCCCGCGCCGAGAAGGCACAAGATCAAAACCTGCCCTGCCTGCTTTTGCTTTTCTTGCTGAAAATAAGACACGGTGATGTAGTAGATGAAGGCCGCACCGGCCACGGCCTGTGATAAAGGCATCAAATAGGTTGTGGTGATTATTTCAAAACCATGCTTAAGCTTGGTAAAAGCATAGGCCTGGCTTGGGGCCAACATAAAGGCCCCCACCAGACCGCTCCAGACATAAATGAACACATCAACAAATTTTCGATTCACATTTCCCCCTTAATTAAACATATTGGTGATGACACTACTAACGCCGATAGAAAAATCGCGCGTGTATGACTTCGGTTCCCCGCGCTTCACATTTCCCCAATTGACTCCGCCGGCCCAACTACCAAACTCTCTAGAGTCAACCGACAAAGGCCATCCTTGCGCGGCCGCCATGTTGGTTGTTCCGACGATGCACATACGCCAATCTTGTCCGGCCCAATTGGCAAGCTTAATGCCGCTAAACGTGGTTTCTTGGAAGGTAATGAGTTTTAGCGCCAGCAAGGTATCTTCAAATTCTTTGATCTCCTTGATTTTTGAAATTTCACGGATGACCAGATGAAGTTTTCCGCCAAGCCAATAGGCTTCAATTTTTTTGGCATCCACCAATTCTTTTAGAGAAAACTCATCTTGGTTCACCAAGAGCTTGATTCGGCCAAGCTCCCAGTCATAATCTTTTGAAAAAACAAACGTCGTATCAATTGAATCGAAAAGATTGAATTCATGCCAACAGGTAAATTCCCTGCTTATGCAGTTTTGCCCACATGAACCGCCGGGAGAGTAGATTGAATCTGTCCAATTGCGTTTGATTTCTCCCCAGACGCGCTTGGGTTCCATTTGAATGTGAATAATGGAATTGGGCAATACATTGCCAAGAGGATAAAGCTTGGCACCATTTTCTGAGTTGGCCGCCTCACGAAAACTAAAAATCTTCTCTGAAGGCTGCTCAGCAAGAACATTTCCCGTTATGTATGAAAGTGAAATAATATCTTTTGGAGAAAATTTGTAATCAAGATAATGTTGATTGAGCTTGTTCGTAAAAATGAACCATTTTCCTTGTTTGTCGATGGCCTTTAGTTCCGCAAGATAAGTGAAGTCGGCAAGATTAGTTTCAAACTGGTTGATCTTTTTTAATTTGTCTTGTTCGATGACAATCTTGCTTCCAAATAGGATATTTAAGATTTCCGCGAAGCTCTTTTCATTGCCATTCATGCCTATGTAAGAAACATCGGATTCCAAAGGCGTGTTGTAGATGACAGGAACGGATTTTGTCCGAACACTTGTCATAAGAGTTTTATAGGTTGTTGCCATTTCTGGAATTTCAAAATCGCCAAGTTCTGAGATAATGAATTCACCACGCTTGAAATAATTCTCCACAATCAAAGTCGCCGGAACATTTTCTAACACAACATCAAATGTTTCATTGACGCCAGCATTGAAATGCCGCTCGATCTTTTGGGCCTTAATTAGCTCATAAGCTTCTTTTTCATAGGCATAATAGTAGAAATTGAGAGTGAGATTTTTGATATTCTTAAATCCCTCATTGGCCTTAAGCTGAACAGAGTTTTCCAATACAACCGTAATGCCTGTTATTTCGTATTTTTCAGCATTGAAATACTGCTTATATCGAAGAACTTTATCCGAATAAAAACGGGTATCCACTTCAGGGTAGCTCACCCAGGAAAGGTCATGCTCAGCGACTTCCCCCCATGAATGGGTGGCAAACTTACCCACGTTGGCCGCATTTTTGTAGCTTTCATTGCGGATGAAGATTTCTCCGACCCGATACTTGAAATCCGGGTCATCCTGGTGGACTTTGGTATCAATGACAAAATCCCCGGCCGCACCATCGGCTAGCGCCCTGTATTTCACTGAAATTTTATAATTTTGCAGAAATCTCACACGGACATTGGGGATATTGGCAATCAGAGGATTGCGCCCGATGGCCTTCTCCTCCTTATCCAACATCAAATCCCCATCCGAATCCTGTTCCTTTAATTCGCCAGCGCCCGTAGGAATTGTAGCCCTCGTTGGATTTGCCAGCGCGCCGTCAGCACTCTTCGTCCCTTCGTCTGACCTAAAGCCACAACTTACAATCATCATCAGTAAAAACATTGAAAAAACCAACTTCATAAAATCCTCCAAAATAGGCAACACGAATCCCTTTCAGGCAGTTGCCTTAAATTTTCCTCATGCTTAAAAAAAAATTAATTGGCCTTACTTAGTTTCGAGCATCTCCTTATTGAGATACTTGGCCATCTCCCGAGAACCTGATTTATGTTGACGCAACTTCATCCTCTCTAACCGCCCAAGCAAGACCCAGACCTCACTTCGCAGCTGTGGATTACGTTTAAGTTCTTTTTTACTTATTTCACTTAAAAAATTAAATATCTCATTGCAGATTGATCTCATTCTCTCCCCCTATACCGCGCTCATAAAAAGTGAATTGATGACTTCAGCCTTTTTGATCAACTCCTTGTTGTCCATGATTTCCTCAATGGACAACGCCCCCAGCACTTCCCTAAACTGATTATAAATTCGCCAATTCATACGTTTCATTGTTTGACCTCCTTTCATTTCACTGACACGCAATTTGGTTTAAATAGCTGGCCCGGTCCCTGATTTTCAGGTGAGGAAACTTTTCCTCAAAACACGACAAAAGATTTAATATGGCTTCCTTGGCATTTTCCCTTTTGCTGGCGTCAAAAATCTGTTCGCCCAAAAACGAGGCTGCCCGTTCAATGTAGGACAAAACATCCTTCCTTTCGGACCTATAATCAAAGGCCAGGGCCAGCGTGCATTCGTGGAACACATCAACCAATATCTGGTCCAGGGATTCCAGTGATTTTCCGTAGGCAAGCTGGATTGAGTGGTCGATGCTCAAAAATTCATCATCATTACGTGAGTAAAATTCTGTACAGTTGAAAACGTCATAAATGGTGTCTTGGATGCGGAAAATTTCGAGGTCCTTCCTGATCATGTTTTTGGCCATGTTCTTTAAATAGTCCGTGGTGCCTGGCCGTTTTTCTTCCGATAGGGCCAAAGAAAGTGCTTCCATGTTTCATTCCTCCTGTTCAAGGTTCAAATATTTTGGTGGAAGGAACCTAATTCGACGTGATTCCTTTTATCAAGAAAAAGATGAGTGATTTCAAAAGGTTACTATTCATGAATAATGGCCGTGTTATTCACGCATTTGTAACTTGCTAGAATCTGGCGCACCTATTCATGCATGAATTATTCGGCCTGAATAACTCATTCACGCGCTGACAGCATGAATATTTGACGAACCACGTCGGACTCGATATGTAAGAATCTCTTTATACTGAACAGGGGCCGGGAATGGGCGAAGAAAATAAGTTCGAATCCAATTCGCAGCTAGCTCGCAAATGTGTGCGTGAGCTTAAAACCAAGCACCCAAACTTCAGTTCTTCCCAGATTGCCGCAATGATTGGCATGAGCCAGCCGACCTTTTCGAGATTAGAAAATGGCCAATCAAATCCAAGCTTAAATACTATCAGCACACTGCTCTCAGGCCTTGGCAAATCTCATTATATTTCCCAGGCCATTGAAATCGCGAACCCAAACCTGGCTTCAATGATAAAAGAAAATCTCTCTCATAATGCCGAAACTCCCATTTTAGGTGGTGAATTCGTCCGATATTTCCGCCAAGTCGAGCACCGAAATATCATGCTCCTTGCCATGACTCGTTCAGGTACGACCCGCGCTGAAATTCAGGGTGAATATGGTAATTCAGGACTGCGAAAACTTGAGGAACTTCTCAAAGACAATATTTTGAAAGAAAGCCGTGGCATTATCAAGGCCGACGATGAAAAGGTCACCTTCGACCAAGAGGCCCTGAAAAGTGCTGTATTAAGCAGTATTGAGCAGCATTACAACCCTGAAAAATATGGCACCGGCGAAAACTGGCTCTCTTTTCAAACCGAGTCAGTGAATAAAGAAAAGGCCCTCAAACTCATTCGGGCCAAACTGCAAAAAGTTTACAAGGAAATCAAAGAGGAAATCCTCTACTCGCCAGAATATTTTGGGAATGATAAAGTCTTCATCGCAATGGTGGCAGACTCGCTCCTCAAAGATTTGGTATCATCAGCGGAGGTGATACAATGAAAAAGATGATTTTTACATTTGTGACAACAGCATTACTTGCCTCATCTTCATTCGCCCAAGATTTGAGCAATACTACCATTGAACTCAGCAAGACCATTAAAGAGGCCAAGCTTTTCGATGGCCGAAAAGTGGATTTTCAAAAGGAAGTTGAAAAACTTCATCTCTTTGATAACAAAATTGACTTTCTTGAACTTCGCTCTGGTGAAATCGTTGACCGTACTGATATTCGCTCGATTCAGCTTCTTGATTCCCATCGAATGATTCTTAAGGCGACTGGTGTTGATGGGGGCGGCTAATGTGCGCGACTCCTAGTACCTTTCTGTGCGATGAAATTAGTTTTTTAATTACATTTACAACAAACGGTTTCCAATTGGATTGCGCCTAAATTAGCAGAATTATGAAAAAAATTAATAATGACTTTCTATCTGCCGCCTCACTTGAATGGGCAATGAACCATATAACAAAATTTGGTGATACTGATATTTTCCCAGTCCCGTTTGAATATATTGCTATTAAAAATAGATGGGTAAGTATTAAGCAACATTTGGAAACCTTAGATTTTGCAGAGTATCAACCTAAAAATACCTTCAACTTGTTGGTCCCCAAGAAGAATGGATATAGGGTAGCAAGACAGCTTGATCCAATTGATAACATCATGATGTTGGCAGCAATTCACGAGATTGCCCCAATATTGGAGAAATCACGATCGGAAGACACTGTTGCCTGCTCATATCGAATTGAAATTGATTCTGAAAATTTCAAAATGTATCGAGATGATGGCTGGAAAATGTTCTATCAAATTTCACAAAAACTCGCTAAAAAAAATAAGCATGTTTTGACACTAGACATTGCTGATTTCTACAACCAAATCTATCTCCATGGAGTACACAATCAACTCGAATCGGCAGGAGTGAACATTGTTCGAGCAACCAGCATAGAAAACTTTTTAATTAATCTAAATGCGAAAAAATCAGTTGGTTTACCAGTAGGACCAGTATTCTCAATTATACTTGCGGAAATGGTATTAAATGATTTGGATTATTTTATAAAACAGCTTGGCTTTGATTATGTTAGATATGTTGATGATATACGAATATTTTGCGGAAACTCGAATCAGGCCGAAAGAATACTTCATGATGTATCTGAGTATCTTTATTCAAGCCTTCGACTGACTCTACAAACTCATAAGGTAAAAAAATTAACAACCAAAAAGTTTCTTGAAAGTAATCTGTATGATCCTGAAGAAAAAAAAGAAGAGAAATATCTAGATGCCTTAAAAGAAAAGGTGACTGAAACAGGATATGGCGCTACTGAAGAAGACATAGAAGACGAGCACGGATTTGAATTAGAATCCGAGAGTCTTCAGCAAGTATTTGATCATTGCCTATCGTTAAGTTCACATGAAATTGGTTATTTTAAAGCCCTATTGCGATTAGCAACTAAAGGGAGAATCCGCTCCATCCTTGATACTGTTTTAACAAATCTCGAACTACTGATGCCAGTTTACAGAGATGTTATTAAGTATTTACTTGCCGTAGAAAACGATGGCTGCAAAAACAAAATTGAGGCTGCGGTTCTCGGAATTATGAAAATGGGTTGCTACAAAAAATTACCGTACCAGAGAGCCTGGTCGCACTATTACTATTTCTCACCAAAGCAAAGATTCGATGCTTCTGATCAATTTGAGGCAGTAAAACAAGTGAGTAAAAGAGATTTCATGCTACTTCTTGCTGAACACGGAAAGGATCATAAGGCACTTTTCATGCCATACAAGGAGAATTGGCAAAATTTCAGTGCGCCTGAGCGCAGGGCTATAATTTATGCTTCAAAAATCTTGCCCACGACAGAAAGGAAAATATGGCTAAAAAATGTAGAAGCAAGCACTGGAGATTTTTTTGAAAAGGAAATTGCTCGATATATGCTTTCTTTTCAGGGTTAATATTTTATCATCATTGCTTAAATTTCATTCGCGAATTTCATCAATAAATATTTTTCCGAATGAACATCTTCACCCCGCTAAAATTGGATTTTTATTATGAGAACTGATTATTCAAAAAAAGTTCAAAATGAAAGTATATTTTGGATTATGAGTGCTGGCGAGCTACATCTTTCAGCAAAAATAATATGGGAAGCGTACAACTCAAACATACCTCAATTTGAAAATTATTCTCAAAAAATGGGCATACATTTACAATCTGCTCTCCCAAGAACATTTGCAATGAATGCAGGGCTCTCAATTGAATTGGGAATAAAGGCTTGCATCCTCCAAAGGTACAGTACTCTTTCTCAGGAGCATTACATCCACAATCTTATCAAATTAAAAGAGTATGCGGGGATAATATTAGATGAACGTCAACAAAAACAACTTGATATTCTTACAGAATTTATTTCTTGGGCCGGTAGATATCCAATTGGAAAAGCTGTAAATTCATTTGATGTACTTATGGATAAGTTGGAAAGTATTGGAATTGATGCCCCGTGGGAATCACATACGTTGCCAATCATCTGGGATGAGTACAACAAGATTTGGAATAAAATAATTTATCACTTCCAAGGAATTGGCGGTGGTGGGTCAATTTCTGAAACTGGAAATTGGATTAGCGATTTCAAAGGAGGATTAATCTGGAAGGTCGTAAAAGAATCCCAGATTGAAAACTCATCAACCTTTCAAGATTACGAAGCTAATTTGACAGTCGCCGAAGCTTTCATTTTAGCTGAAAAACTAAATAGCGAAAGATTTGCAATAAACGGAATGTACATGGAAAGTTATTTCACTGCTGAAATGTAATGAGATAAAATCAAGTTCCTCGGATTCTTTAAGTCTTCCCCACCTCTTTTCGATCTACTACAATATTTTCTAATTAGGAGCCGTGAAAATGTTTTTCTTGCGACCAACTAAGTGACCACTTTCATCAAAGCTGAACGCCCCACTTGAATCTAATCTTCCCTCATATTTGTTGTGATCACCACCGATCATTCTTTTTTCGGCCAAGAATGTCCAAGCAATGGAAAGATCTTCTTTTTTTAGAAAATCTAATAAAGCTTTCTTTTTTATCAACACGCATGATGGGGTCTGCTTATCAAAAACGTGTGGATCAAATACAATTATTTCATTGTTAGAATCATAAAAAACACCATCAAATTTTTTTTGGTGAATATTCATCGAATCCACAAGGTATTTTCCTGGTAATTTGATGGTGACAGTTCCCTCGGTTGAACAATCTAAGCTTGAACCACTGCTTTGATATTGATCATTAGTTACTAGAATTTTTGCAGGAATGCCCCTTGTACTTCCTCTACCATCTGTCCATCCATCTCGGCTGTAAAATGGCACATTTTTAAATGAAAATGCTTTTGCCCATGGGTATTCGCCTAAAAATACATCGTAAAAGCTACTTGATTCTGGCATCCATCTCCCCATGTAATTTTGTTTCTTTGCCCATCTGAAAAATCTTTCTTTGCTATTTCCCTCTACGAAATAGCTTTTAAACATGTACCAAAGACTTCTTGTCGGTGAATCATATTTTTCTTGTTCTGGAGGTATTTCATCTTGCCACTCAATAAATGATTCAAGGACTAACCATGTTTCGTCCTTATCATCAACAAGTTCGATAAACTTTTTAGGATCAGGTAAATCATTTCTCTTTTTTAGCCAATCTTGATTAGTAAGGTTGTTGGCCCATGCATTATATTTATTTATTTTTTGATGAGTGTTAAATGTTGGTAGGTGCTCTATTATTTCGAAATTATCGTTCTTCAATATGCAGGTCGGATCAATATTCCTTACACCAATTTGCCAGGTCCCCTCATAATTTGTGATTTCATCTGAGACACCATCTTCTTTAAATTGAAAGTTGTCCGCGAGTCTTGCTAAAAGCTCATACAAAGCAATCCATTGATATTTTTTTCCAATTCTTTCAGGCTTATTCTCCGTTCGATCAGACCGATGTCTCAACATTGAATCAAACTTACCATGTAAGTGCTCTTTCCATCCAAGTTTAACAACTTTTTCAAATACCCATCGTTGAGCAAGATTAGCGTCAAAATCTATTGTCGGGTCTTGTATTCGCCCATTGTCATCCAAGAACGGCTCAATATTGTCAGTAAAATCTATTAATTGATATTCAGTTAGAGTCTTTTTAAATTTTTTCATTGCCGCAATCATTTCTTTTTTTAAATCTTTATCACGGCGATCTAGCGCTTCATCGGAAACATCATATTTTGTACGCATCTCTTCCAATTCATCATCTGTTTTATTTTGCATTAATTTAGTAAATTCAGAAAAATCGAAGCCATAGAATTTTTCGGTGGCTTGTCCCAAAAGCTCTATCTGTTTAACTTTGAGCGTATCTTTGAAATCTTTGTAGATTTTATTCCTGTCCTTTGGAGAATTGCTTAATGATCGACTAGTCCACTGCCGCACTTCGCAATTTAATACATAGTTTCCGAAGTCCGCGATTCCTCCATCCTGGTACATTAGAGATGACCAAATATCAATAAATCCTCTTGATTTACCTTTGTCCGAATAGAAAGCGTCGATGCCGTATTTCTTTCTGAGATTTTTAAGCGAAGGGATTTTTTTGGGCCATTTGCTTTTATAAGGTGGATTAAAAACTTCGCTGTTTAATTTCAACTTTATTCCATTCGACAATGCAGTATCAATAACTCCTTTTGCATAACATCTGGTTAATATATTTATGGGCGGCCGTCTTTTTTTGAATTTATTTTGGTAAACCCAAGAAGCAAGATTTTTCAACTCGTTGATTTTTGTTGTGGACCTAATGCTGCAACCATAAGCAACTGCATACAATCTTTCTTCCACATATGGATCGTTCACATTTTTAAATTTTTCTAAAAGACTTTGAACTACATGAAGGTTACCAGAAAGGATTGTGACTAAAGATTTCGTTGCCATGTCTCTAACAAAACGATTTGAAGATGTTAGAAACCATGTAAGACAAACAGAGGTAAGTCTTCTCGAATCATCGCTGATTTTGCTTTTGTCGCTATTTGACCATCCCCATGCAATTAATCGATCTGTGGAGTTCCTTGCACCATAATGATTGTGTAAAAACACAGTCCATCCTGAATCTCTTTTCGCCATTGAAAACCTTGAGAGATGTCTGTGTAGGAAGTCTGCATTAAAGGGATGGTCAGGAATCGGTGCGACGGAAATAAATGCATTTACCAATTGATCATAACCATCAGTACTTCTCACGATCACTTGGTTGATAAATTTTAGTGTGTTCTTGCGGTCAATAGTAAAGGCGTTGGTTTTTCTCCATACGAGACTTTCTATGAAGGCTCCACGGAAAAAATGTTTTTGTGTTAAATATGGTGCGACTTCAAAAAACTCTATCCCCTTAAGATGTTCTGGACATTGGATACAGAGGGCTTCGGCGATACCCTGATTATAACCTTTATCAAGATATCTTCCCAGTTTTCTTCTCCTGGAAAAAAACTTTTTTGCGGTCTCCATATTTTTATTGGTTTTGCCGAATTCCAATTCATACTTTTTAAATATGTATCGCCCGATGAGATGGTCGCTAAATTTCTGGAATGGAAATCTATATTCAAAACCGTCATACTCTTTCTTCCCTAAAGAGAATGTTGGCGACTTAACTAGAATTAAATTCCTTTCTAGTTCGTTTAAAAATTTCTTGTAATTTACCGAGGGTTGGTTGTTACGAATTATTTTCTTTACGGCTTCTTCACTTAAACGGTCACTATTAAGAGATACCATCGCTTCTGCTATTTTTTCTATAACAGTATCCCAAATATTTTTCCCGGGGGCCTCGCTTATGCTAAACACTTTCGCAATTTTTTTAGAAACATTGTCAACAAAGGATTCAAAAATGTAAGTTGCACCTTCATGACCTTTAAATATCTGCCTCTTATCCTTGTACTTGGAACGTTTTTCAAATGCCTTGCAAAAAAGAAGTAAGAAGAGTGGATTTTGAAATTCTGGTGTCAAAATAGGTATCTCGGGAATAGGGAGATTGAATTCCGTAAAAAATTTATTTACGGCCTCCCATTCTTTAAATTTAAAACCTTGATGTTCTTCCTCTATCAGTAACTTTTGCGCAGCTTTGCTAACTGTACTTTTTTCAAACCCGGTTCTCACTGAAACAACAAGAGCGATGTTTTGATAGTCTTTTATTTCTTCAATTAATTTTATTAAATGCCTTCTCCAGTAGTTGTCATTTCTGGTCTCATTCACCGCATCTATTGCCAGAATGGCCCTACATTTTGTTTTCTTCCCTGATTCATCCAGCTTTTTAAGAAATTGTTTTGGTGTAAGAAATGTCTTTAATTGTCTGTTTATTTGAATTAGAGGCTCATCATTTGCTTCAAATAATTCACCAAAAACCAAAACTCCTGGTAATTGATTTTGATGTCTTTTTTCAATTAAATCACAAAGTAGATGCGTTTTTCCGTTTCCGGCAAGACCAGTAAGTAGGCAATAGGGTGTGTTTGAGAGTTGGCTAATTGTGCTTTCAGAAAAACTTTCAAAATCTCTTATCTTACTCTGAGTTTCATATAAAAAATGAATATCGTGATCAAACCTTTCTCTTTCAGAAAATCCGTTTCTAATTGTAGTTGAGGCAACAGGTTTTTCTTTTGCTTTTTCTTTTTCGGATTGCAAAACTGATACAAGATTCCAGATCAGCTTTTGTGAATCGGTTGTACATTTTTTTATCTTTTTATAGTCTATAATTTTATTGTCATAATCATTTACAGCATCCAGGACTGTTAAGAGTTTTTCTATTTCTTTTTTGAGTTTTAAATATTCGCTGTTAATATCCTCCTGAGAGAAAAAACTCGATACTCTTAAGAATGATTTCTTTAGCTCCCCCTTGTTCTTTCTAAATTTACGGATAAATTCTTTGGTGCGCGAAAGGCCGTCAAAGCATTCGGAAATTGGCAGTTCTATATTAAGTTTTGGAGTATACCTGCCCCCCGCCCTATTTTTTATTATATTTAGGTGCTTTCTATTCCATGTGCTGTCTAAAAATATGCTTCTTGCCATCAAACCATTGAGTTATTTAAAGTCCTCTGAATTTAAGCATTTTTATTATGTAATATCTAAACAAAGACGCTTAATTTCAAAGAGAGCAGTCAAGTTAGAGGCAGTGGCATTCATCTTCGCTTGCTTTTGCGCCCCGTATCAATTCATTGGCTTTACTTGTCACACTCGATCGCTAACAATTATTCAATAAATAATTTATAGAGGCAAAATAACTATCTGCAACAGGAATTGTCGGGCGTTTACATGTCTCAAAAGATATAATCCCCCACCGACCTAAAAAGGGAAAACCTAATGTCCAACGTGGCCTTTCTAAAAAATTACGAGCAGTCGTTGGTTGACGTGTTTGATAAGGCCGAAAGATATGTTTTTTCGGACCCATCGACTTCACTTTTCAAAACACGGCAATTTGCGGAAATGCTGGCTCAATATACTGCCGTCAAGGTTGGAATCGCTGAATGGGAGGCCTCCAATCAGACAGAGCTTCTCAGTGTTTTTAAACGTAAAGGCGTCTTTGGGGAACTTGCCCTTAATCTATTTCATAGTATCAGGAAGGCAGGTAATAAAGCCGTTCACGATAATAAGGGTGCTGCCGATGAGGCCCTCGCTCATTTGAAAATGGCCTGGGAATTATCCCTTATTTTCCATCGCGGCTTTTCAAAAGATATAAAATTTGTGGCGAAGTACGTTGAGCCAAAACCTGAAAAAGATTTTCGAGACGAGTACCATAAAGTTCTTCAAAGCTCCCAGCAACTTGAAAAAAAAGCGCAAGAAGCTGATACAGAAATTGCCGCTTTAAAAGGTAAACTCAAACTAATTGAGGTCAATGTTCAGGCCCAAAGTAGTGGTCATATCCAAGAAAGTCTTCAGAGCGTTTTTGATGCAAGTAATGATCTCAAGCTAGATGAAAAAACGACGCGAAAACTTATCGACGAACAACTAAGGATCGTTGGTTGGGAAGTTGATACTGCAACAATCAGGCATAGCAAGGGTAGCAGACCGCAAAAAAATAAAAATATCGCCATCGCAGAGTGGCCCACAGAAAGTGGGCCAGCAGACTATGCCCTATTTTGTGGTCTTAAACTACTAGGTGTCGTCGAAGCGAAGAAAAAAGGCAAAGATGTTAAAAGCGACATAGATCAGGCCTGTCGCTACTCAAAGGGCATAGCATTAGATTCAGATTTTGAAGTCATTGGAAAATGGGACAAATATTTTGTCCCGTTTTTATTTGCCACCAACGGCAGACCATATATCGAGCAACTGAAAGAAAAAAGTGGTATTTGGTTTTTAGATGCCCGCCTCCCAACAAATCTTCCGAGGCCTCTTGTCGGGTGGTATTCACCCGAAGGCCTACTTGATTTAAGTAAGAAGGACGAAAGCAACGCATTAAGAAAACTCAAAGAAGAAACAACTGATTACCTTCCTCTGCGCGAATATCAAAAAAAGGCCGTAGAAAAAACTGAAAACGCAATTGCCAATGGGGCAAGAAAAATTCTGATTGCAATGGCAACTGGTACAGGTAAAACAAGAACGTGCATTGGCCTTGCTTATAGACTCGTAAAAGCGGAAAGATTTAACCGCATACTTTTCCTCGTTGATAGAACTTCCCTTGGGGGACAGGCGGAAGATAACTTCAAAGAAATGAAGATTGAGGACAATAAGTCCTTCAGTGAAGTTTATGACATTAGAGGACTGGATGCCATTAATCCAGAAACAGCAACCAAAGTTCATTTCTCTACTGTTCAGGCCTTGGTTAAGAGACTCCTTTATCCCACAAACGATGAAACGGTTATTCCCGTAGATCAATATGATTGTATCATCATTGACGAGTGCCATAGGGGCTATACTCTTGATAAAGAATTAACTGATGAAGAATTTGATTATAGAAATGAAGCTGATTACATTTCCAAATACCGTCGAGTTATTGAATATTTTGATGCGGTAAAAATTGGTTTAACCGCAACACCTGCCTTGCATACCACCGAGATTTTTGGGAAACCCGTTTACACATACAGCTACAGAGAAGCCGTCATTGATGGTTACCTCATTGATCACCAGGAACCCTTTAAAATTAAAACAAAACTGAGCGAAGAAGGTATAAAGTGGAAAAAAGGTGAAACCATTAAATACTTTGATCCAGAATCCTCTTCGATTGAGGAGCTGGCCAACATCAAAGATGAATTGGCACTTGAAGTCGATGATTTCAATACTAAAGTTATCACTGAGAACTTTAACAAGATCGTTTGCGAAGAACTTGTAAAGCATATTGATTGGGATACTTACGAAAAAACGCTTATCTTCTGTGCCCGAGATGACCATGCCGACATGGTTGTCAGACTACTCAATGAAGCCTACGAAAAGGCCTCTGGGGAAATTAACAACCAGGCCATTAAGAAAATTACCGCAAATGTAGATAGGCCTATAGAACAAATTAAACTTTTCAAAAATGAAAAATTTCCTTCAATCGTGGTTACGGTTGATCTGCTCACGACTGGTATTGATGTCCCTGAAATTTGCAACATCGTCTTTATAAGAAGAGTAAAAAGCCGTATTTTGTATGATCAGATGATCGGCCGAGCAACTCGGTTGTGCGAGAAAATCCAAAAAGATTTTTTTCAAATTTACGATGCCGTTAATCTCTATGAAACTTTGCAACCATATTCGGCCATGAAGCCTGTTACGCCAAATCCAACGATTACTCTAGAAGAATTGTCCCAAGAACTCAAAAAGGCTGAAAAAGAAACAACCAAAAAAAGTATTCTCGATCAAATCGCCGCCAAAATTAATGCTCGAAAGCGTCGTTTAAAAGGCGAAAATCTGGAAGAGTTCAAGACCCTAAGCGGTGGACTCACCCCAGACGAATATGTTGAGGAAGTTAAAACTAAGGGGCTCACAGAAAAAGATTGGGCCTTACGCTTTGATCAGATCGCCAAGTGGCTAGATCGTCTTCAGGAGCAAAAGAAAAAACTTTTCATTTCAGAGCACGAGGATGAATCACGGGGAGTAGAACAAGGCTTTGGGGAAGTTGGAAGACCTGAAGATTACCTTGAAGGCTTTTCCAAATTCATTAAGGAAAATGTCAACAAAGTGCAGGCGTTGATTATCGTGGCAAAAAGGCCAAGGGACTTAACCAAGAAAGAGCTTCGGGAGCTGAAACTTCTTCTGGATGCTCAAGGATATAAAGAACATACCCTTCAACAGGCCTACAAAACCCAAACAAGTAAAGATATTGCCGCAAGTCTTATTGGGTTTGTGAGAAGAGAGGCCATAGGTGATGCGCTCATTCCCTTTAATGAAAGACTAGAGAAAGCAATATCTACCATAAAATCAACCCACCACTTCACCCCTGTTCAATTAAAGTGGATTGATAAAATTAAACAACAACTTGAAAAAGAATATGTCGTCGATACAGAATCGCTAGATAAAGGCACATTTAAAATAGACGGCGGTTTTAATAGGGCCAATAAGATTTTTGAAGGCCATATTGAAGCAATTTTACATGAGATAAATGAATTAATCTGGCAGCAAACTGCCTAAGGAATAGAGAAATGGGAAACACAAATCACATCGTGCAAAAACTTTGGAATCTATGCGACATCCTTCGAGATGGCGGCGTGGATTATATGGGTTACGTCAACGAGTTAACTTTTATATTATTTCCTAAAATGCTGGAAGAAAAAGACCTTGATAAAAAGTGGCTTCCTAATGGCTATCGCTGGAAAGACCTTACAACTAAAAACGGGGTGGATCAGTTCAACTTTTATCGAGAAATGTTGCTGGAGCTTGGAAAACAAAAAAGTACCTTAAAAAAACACCCTCGGGTTATTGAAATTTACTCCAATGCTAATACCGCTCTAAAGCAGCCAAAGCATTTGGCGCTCATTGTATCAGAAATTGATAAGATCGATTGGTATTCTCACGACAGAGATGATCTTGGTGATATGTATGAAGGACTTCTAGAGAAAGTGGGAACTGAGAAAAAAAGCGGAGCAGGACAATATTTCACACCAAGACCTCTTATTGAATCCATCGTTGAACTTCTCCAGCCCCAGGCCGGAGAAGAAATTCAAGACCCCGCCGCTGGCACTTGTGGCTTTCTCATCTACGCCGATAAATACATCAAAAAGAAAACAAACAGTTTGGCAAAACTCTCTGAGGAAAAGGCTGAATTCCAAATCAAGGATGCCTTTTATGGAGTTGAATTAGTCGAAATCACCCACCGATTGGCCCTAATGAACCTCATGCTCCATGATATGGAGTCAACACTAATCCAAGGAAATTCTCTTGGCGAAGCTGGTGCCAGCTTAAAACCTGCCGATCTTATTCTCACCAATCCCCCCTTTGGTACAGCGAAGGGAGATGGAGGCTCAACAAGAACTGACCTTACTTTTGGAACATCGAATAAGCAATTGAGCTTCCTACAACACATTTATCGAAGCCTTAAAGTTGGTGGCCGTGCTGGTGTCGTACTCCCTGATAACGTACTTTTTGAATCTGGTGTTGGAGCAAAGATTCGTCAGGACTTGATGGAAAAATGTAATCTTCACACCATTCTCAGGCTACCAACAGGTATCTTTTACGCTCAAGGTGTAAAAACAAATGTTCTCTTCTTTACAAGAGGTAAAAAGGAAACTGGCAATACCAAAGAAACATGGTTTTATGACCTCAGGGCCAATATGCCTTCGTTTGGTAAAACATCACCACTTAAACGCGAACACTTTAAAGAATTTGAAAAGGCCTACGGCAAAGACCCGAATGGAAAATCAAAGAGACAAGACGAGGGTGAAACTGGCCGTTACAGATGCTTCTCCATAGATGAAATTAAAAAGCGTGATTACAACTTAGATATTTCTTGGCTAAGAGATGAATCAATCACTCATGCCGATGACCTGCCAGAACCAGAGGATATTTCCACTCAAATCGCTGATTCTTTAAAGCAATCTCTCGCTCTGTTTAACGAAATAGCTCAACAATTAAATCCGAGAAATTAAGAATGAAAGAGTCGAGCGAAGCAATGTATTTAACATTACCCTTGCCTTCTGGTTGGTCGAGACAAACCTTTGGAGATTTGATCTCAATAATTGCAACAACAAACAAAAAAATTAAGAGCAAAGAATATAACGCAAGAGGAAACTTTCCTGTTGTGGATCAAGGACAGGAATTCATCTCTGGATATTCTGACAACAAAGCGAATGTTATTAATGAGGATTCTCCTGTTATCTTATTTGGAGATCATACTAGGAATGTTAAATACCTAGATTTCCCATTTGTTCCCGGAGCAGATGGAGTTAAAGCTTTTATTCCTGTGAATAAGAACTGTCCTCGTTTTCTTTATTTCCTGACTCTCTATTTAAGCCAAATTTTTCCCAGCAAGGGCTATGCGAGACATTTTCACCATATCGAAAAATCAAATGTTGCGATTCCATCTAGAGGTGTGCAGAAGGAAATCGCTGAAAAAATAGATTCTCTATTTAGAAAGATAGATGATGCTAATACCTTAATGAATCAAAGCTTATCAGACATAAGCTTATTTAAACAATCTATCCTCAACTCAGCCATACGAGGAAAACTTGTCCCTCAAGACTCCAATGATGAACCTGCCTCTAAACTCCTTGACAATATTCAGAAGAAAAAGCTCCTTAACGAAAGGAAAAAAGGAAAACCTCTTCCCCCAATCAGCGACGATGACATTCCGTTTGAGATTCCCGTTGGATGGGTATGGATAAGGCTTGGTGAGGTTATTAAACTATATTCAGGCCAACATATCGAAGCTATAGATTACAATAGCACCAAGAAAGGAACACCGTATTTAACTGGTCCATCTGACTTTGCCGAAAGACATCCTGTCATAACGAAATGGACAACAAAACCAAAAGTAATTGCCCCACCCAACTCAATTTTAGTTACCGTCAAAGGGTCAGGCGTTGGTAAAATTAATACTCTTGAATCCACACCAATTTGTATCTCAAGACAGCTCATGGCAGTAGAAAGTATCGAATTAAACCGAAACTACGTTGAACTTTTTTTGAATCAATCTTTTACAAAATTAGCTGATAATGCACAGGGATTAATACCTGGACTCTCAAGAGAAGATATTGAAAATCTAGTCTTTCCGTTGCCCCCTCTCAATGAACAAGCCCGTATCAGTAATAATGTTTTGAGATACACTGAATTATCCAAGAAGATTTTCACTGAAATTCAAAATAATTTGATAAATGCAAATATTCTTAAGCAATCTATTCTAAAAAAAGCATTTGCAGGGGAACTATGAGTGAGGTGTAAGTGCATATTAGCAAAATAAAAATTCAAAACTTTAAACGCTTCAAGAATTCCTTCACGCTCGAACTCAACAAAGGAACAAATATCCTCGTTGGAAATAATGAAGCAGGAAAATCAACTATTCTAGAAGCAATTCACCTTGGATTAACTGGTTTTTTGAATGGCCGTCCGCTCAAAAGTGAATTGAGTCAATATCTCTTTAATAGAGAGATTGAAAATGAGTATATTGCAAGCCTCGCAAATAACACTCCGGTCTCTCCACCATTTATTTTAATCGAACTGTTCATCACATCAGATGAAGATTCTCCTGCTTTGGCAAAGTTAGAGGGCAACGGAAATTCTGAAAGAGTTGATGATAGAGGGGTATCATTTAGAATTGAGTTTGATGAAACGTATCAACCAGAATACGCAGAATTATTACGCGCTGGAAATATTAAAAGTCTGCCAATCGAATACTACAAAGTATCATGGAAATCATTTGACCGAGATTCTCTTACCGCCAAAAGTATCCCACTTAAATCAGCCTTAATTGATTCTTCTGGGACAAGAGTTCAAAATGGATCTGATCTTTATGTCTCTCGTATTATCAGAGAAAATTTGGATGATAAAGAGAGAGTTGAAATATCACAAGCTCACCGCCAGATGAGAGAAGCTTTCATGACTGCTCCCTCAGTTCAAGCGATCAACACTAAAATCAATGCAGGGGCAGCGATTTCTGACAAAGAAGTTAAAATTTCTGTGGATATGGCAACCCAGAATGCTTGGGAGATGAGCTTAATGACTTATCTCGACAATATTCCTTTTCATTATATTGGCAAAGGTGAGCAAAGTATTATCAAAACAAGTTTAGCTCTTAGCCACAGGAAAGCTCAGGAAGCAAGCCTTCTTCTCATAGAAGAACCTGAGAATCATCTTTCGCATACGAGATTAAGTGAACTAATCAATAGAATTTTATCAGCGAATAATGAGAAGCAAATTATTGTATCTACCCATAGTAGCTTTGTAGCAAATAAGCTTGGCCTTAATTCATTGCTTTTCTTGAACGATTCTAAATGTACTCGTTTGAATGAGCTTACTCCGGGTACAAAAGATTTTTTTTTAAAGTTAGCCGGCTACGATACTCTTCGATTGATTCTTTGTAAAAAAGCAATCCTGGTTGAAGGTGACTCAGACGAATTGATAGTTCAAAAAGCCTATTTAAGAAGCAATGGGAAGCTTCCGATTGTAGATGGAGTGGATGTAATTTCTGTAGGAACTTCTTTTTTAAGATTTTTAGAAATTTCAGAAAAAATAAATAAAACGGTTGCAGTGGTAACAGATAATGATGGCAATATTGAGGCCCTGAATAACAAATATGCTTCCTACATTGGAGGAAACAAGAAGACCCATATTGATATTTGCTTTGATGAAACTATAGATGCTGGCGCTCTTCAGGATTTTAATTATAACACTCTTGAACCAAAGCTCTTAAAAGCAAATGATCGTGCATTGCTTAATAGAATATTTGAAACCAATTATGCCACTGACGATGAGATGTGTTCGTTTATGGTTGCCCATAAAACAGCATGTGCTTTAAAAATATTTGACACTACCGAAAACGTTAATTTCCCAGACTATATTACAAATGCCATCTGACGCAGCTTCACTAAATCATTTATTTGTTGTTGCAGCGGCTGGTTCTGGGAAGACTACATACTTGATTGATGAAGCATTGAAAATCCATGATACGAATGTGCTTATTACTACTTATACGGAAGCAAACGATAACGAAATAATACAAAAGTTCATAAAAAAGAACGGATTTGTCCCTAAGAATGTAACTATTCAAACATGGTTTTCGATGCTGCTTCAGCATGGAGTTCGACCTTATCAAGGATATTTTATTGAAAAAAATATCACTGGAATGCTTCTCGTTCAGGGCCAGTCTGCCCAATATATCAAAGAGGCCGACATCAAGCATTATTGCGATGCAAGTTTGAGGATGTACTCTGACAAGCTTTCTAAATTTGTTATTAAGTGTAATAACGAATCTCAGGGCAAGGTCATGTCAAGATTGTCTCGTATTTATAGCCACATCTTTATAGATGAAGTACAGGATTTAGCTGGTTATGATTTAGACTTAATTCGGCTGTTCTGTGGTTCTAGTATAAAAGTTATTCTTGTCGGCGATCCTCGGCAAGGAACGTTCTCCACCAATAATGCAGCTAAAAATAAAAAATATCGTCGCTATGAAATTTTGAGCTATTTTAATAACAAGCCGATAACGCATCTGCATATTCAAGATTCGTTATTGACTACAAATCATCGTAGCATCAAAAGTATTTGTGGTCTCGCCGATAAGCTCTTTCCAGAATTTCCTCAAACTGCTTCAGGCAATACAGCTACGGAAGGACACTTAGGAGTCTTCTTAGTTAGGAAAAATGATGTTGAAAAATATATCGCAGATCATCAGCCAATAATTCTTAGGGATAACAAAACAACTGCGGTGAGTTCAAAAGCACCAGCTATGAACTTCGGCACGGCCAAGGGACTTACTTTTGATAGGGTTCTAATTTACCCAACAAGGCCAATTATTAATTGGCTCAAAAATCACAATAGCAACCTAGCTGATTTGAGCCGAGCAAAATTGTATGTAGCAATAACTCGCGCAAGATTCAGCGTAGCTTTTGTGTATGACTACAACGACTCAGAAACGATTGATGCTTGTCAAAGATTTGCTGTTCCCTAATACGAAAGAATGTGAGCATTTGTTATGACGAAAAAACATGATAACAGTCTAAGATTTCATTCGATGTTACATGCCAAGGCAGGAGATCGGATTGAGCATCGAATGTTAAACAATAAAGAAGAGCCATTACTCTCATTTATAGCAGCTCAGTTTGACAAGCATTTGGCCAATCAGCATGCTGCTTACTCTGAAATCGAGTGGGAGTTAGAAGACTCAAGAAATTCTTTTATAAGAACGACGGAATTTATTTCAGATGTTCAGATTCACTCTGCTTTATTTGTTAATGCGATCATGGCATACGGTAGAGTTTTTGCTTCAGCAGATGGCCGCAATGGAATAAAACTTGAGGGAACTGCACGTTGGGTTGGAAGTGAACATAATTCTATCAAGAGGCACAATGAATTGATGGACTTTAGGCATAAGCTCATTGCTCATTCAGGTCATTCTCCTTATCGATTATGTCAAACATCCATTGTGACAGATGTTGTAGCAGATAAGCAACAAGCACCTATGCTTCGTAATTCATTACCTAGAGAAATCTCTTTTGGTATCGTAGCTTTTAAGATCGGGATTGCAGGATTTGGCAATGAAGATATTGACGAGACTTCCCGATATATCGAAAAAATAATTTTGAAAGTTAAGGAGAAGAAGAAAGAACTTGAGAGCAAACTTACAGATATTGCAGTTAGAGCTTTGCTTGTTCCTGAGAACACTGAAATTGAGGTTCAACATGACAACAAGTGAAGATTTTGCAATCTGGCCTCCCTACAGGGCATTTTATGAAGAAAGTCTTCGCTCTAGAATAACTTCTGCTCTAAACTCAGTTGAAATAGTTAATAGCATAATCCAGACATTGCCAAACAAAGAGAATCTCCCCGCTGACTGGCGAAGAATTTTGCTTGATGAAATGCAAAATATTGTGATTCAAGCAGGAGCAATTTCTAAATTTTTCTGGCCACCTCGTGATGGAGAAAAATCATTGCATAAAAAACGTGGTGAATATCTTCAGAAAATTTTCAAGGTTCAACAAAACTCCCCTTTAAAATCCCGAACTGTAAGAGATCATATTGAGCACTTTGATGAAAAACTTGATCGTTACTTACAAATTCCTATCGCTGGGCACATTTTCCCTGAATTAGTCGCTTCTTTTGAACAGAGCGACGGTATCCCTCAACATATATTTAGAGGCTATTATTTAGATTCTTGCATTTTTCAAATTCTAAATGAAAAAATTGAAATCAATTCATTGGTTGAAGAGATTGTAAGAATTAACGATTTAATGGCATGACTTGGAATCACTCAACGAGTGTTTCCAAGTCATGCCCCCAGTAATAAGTTGCTCCGTTATCAAACGAAATAATCTGTTCATCAGATTCAAGCTCTGATTCATACTCATCACGAGCGAATTTCCACGAGAGTGGATCTTGTGACTTCATAAGCTCAACGGTATCAAAGGTCATCCAGCCAACTTGAGTTTCTTCGGGATAGCAGGAGCGGATAGAATCTTCAAAAGCTTCATCAATATGGACTGGTGTAAGTTCTTCTTCGAGAATATGCTTAATGATCCAATCTGTACCATATTCGCATCCAACACCTTCAAGGTGGCGCATAAGATCGTCACTACGGCACCCAGGGCATACGCCTTTGGGGGCTTTGATGTAACAGCCGTAGCAGAATGGAATTGTGCGGTCAAAGGCAAGTTGTTCAAGTTTTTGTTGGATTTCAGATTTCATTTTACGTCTCCTTTGGAAATTGATTTTCATTTTGTTGTGAACCAGAAGGAGCGAAGTCGAGCGCATTTCAAGAAGAATCTCGGAGGGGCTCCCTCGGGGAGACCGTGATTGTTCTTGAAATGAAAGTGAGCGAAGTGGATGATAGAGTTCACATAATGAAAATGGCCCAATTTCAAAGGGCAGACGTAATACAAAACAACCTTGGATACACTAAAAATGTGCCCAAGCTTTGCTATTTTTCACTTTAGAAACTTTGCAGCAGTAAAGTGACAGTTTTAGCTTGTCCTCGGGAAGCCCCAACATTTTTTGAACGTTCTTCAGGATGGCGACCAATTTCATTTGATATTGACACAAAGTTAATAAATTAATAATCTGGAAACGGTTTAAAGAAATATCCAGCCGCTCGCGGCCGTATAGGCCAAGGTGAAAATTTCTGTAATGTCTCTAAAAGTCGAAACAACTTTTTCGGACTTCTTAATGCGAGCAAAGAAATAAAGTCCATAAGGAGTTGTTATGTTGTCTGCTACGCCCACCCCAGAGAGCCTTAAAAAGAAGGCAAAAGTTATCCGGAAATTCCTCAACGAAAAGTACAGTTTGGACATATCTCATGGCCACTGTATGGAATTGATCTCACAGCTATTTGGCTTTAAAGACTGGAATACTGCTAAAGCTGAAATTTCTGCCTTTGAACGTTTGCAAGTTTTGGCATCTATAAGGGCAAGGACGACTAACGACGATGAAATAGTTAAAGGTATGACGGTTGGCGAAATTAGGAAGGCCCTTGAGGGATGCGACGATTCTGCAACTGTCGATGCGGACTTTGAGTTCAGTCTTGGTGAGTTTATCAATTCACTCGAAGAACTCGCAAATCCTGAAGATACAATCCATCAGGAGTTTGCTGTCACAGCAATTGAAAAGTTTGATGAAAATTATGCAAATATTAAACTAACGCTTAATTACGAAAATCTTTCGACATCCTGAAAGAGAGTACATTTCAAAGATTTTAAAACTCTCATCCTATCTGCCTTCCTCTGAGGGCAGGTAGTGACCTTCCCATTGTCTTAATCAAGAGCGAAGACTTGGCACTCGCTACAGCTATCCTATTTCTAAATTAAAGTCTGGGTCAATTTCTTTAAAATGTCCTAGCAATCCTTCTATCACCTCTGAACGTGAGCCTAATTCGACATCTATCACTTAATAGACTTAATACTTCCTCTACTGCTTGTACTAGCGCTTGATTCTTATTAGAGCAGCCCGACCATTCTCCAATGTGTGTATGCCATCCGTTAGGCACAGATACGGTAACCTCATCGTTTGTAAAAAAGATATCGATATCAAAGCCTGTTTCTTTAGAACCATGGACAGTTATACGGTCAGCATACTTAGCGAATGTTAAATTAGGGATTATTTCTTTAATGTTCCTAAAAGTGGAGATCATAAAATCCCAGTCATCTTCTACAAAATCGGGCAGAGCATTACTCTTTTTGTATCGAGCTGAACCTTTCTTCAAGAAATTAATGAAAATAACAAGAAAAATTATTACACATCCGAAAACAAAGCTGCCTATGGCAAAATGGCAGTTGGATTTTTAAAGCTTGGAAGAATAAAAAAGACGATAGTCCCACATACAGCTATCGTAGATAATCCTTTGCGCATTTTCATCAGCTCACACTGGCCTATGCAGGTACTCGTTCGGAATCTTTACCACCATGGGCCACTGCCGAAAGTAACTTTTAGGTATGACCAAGTGACCGCCATCGTGAGTACGATGGCGATAGATATATACTGAACGATCCGAGTACGTTTTTTAGGCTCCTTAATTTTGAAATACATGATTACTGGATATGCCAATAAACACGCGATAAGTATTACTGCCAATAAAAATGTCTTCATACTGTGTTAATCAACCCACGCTGTTAGCCCTCAACGAGGGAAGGCAGATTATGTGCATATTCTCTTTATCATAGCAATTATAAACAGTTTTAGGCTAAAATGGTGGAGATATTTTAATTTTCCTGGATTCTATGTGAATAACTCATACATCGTTTGTGCGATATAAATGTTGGAGGCGACATGTATCCTGAAATAGGTGGCGTAGAGAGTGAATTGTGATTCATATAGGGAAAAATGAAATAAGCAGGTTGATTTTTACAGTGCTTTTATTTTCTGGTTGTGCTCAGCATGTCACAACGAGAAATGAACTTCCCGTTATCAGCTTAGAAAAGCAAGTTGGCCCAGCAAAAAAGTCAGCATCTTTGCGCATTTCATATAATTTGGAGCCAGGAGATCGGGAAGATAGTTCTTTGACCAAATACGTAGCTCGCTTTCGAGAAAAGTATTTGGAAGCAATGTCCGCTGATTATTTAAGGCGAACTAATTATTTGAATATTATTTCAGTCGGCAGCCGATCTGCGTTAGATCAATACAAGGCGAAACCATCCCTTGATTTTGATAAGGACCTGGCAGATTATCGCATTCGAATAAAGGCTTCGGATAAAGTGATTTCAAGGACGATCTGGAATCTGGTTGGAAGAATTTTTACTTTTGGGGCCGTGTCAGAAGAACTTGAGGCGATTATCAGTATGGAGATTAAAGTTCGCAGCAGGGAGAATAAACTACTTAAGCGTTACCGATATGCCGAACGAATTAATTTCAAAGCAAGAGAGGGGTGTTTTTATTATTACCGTTTCCTTTATATGAATCTTAGTGTTTTTGAAAAACAATCTTTCATTTATCGCAATATGTTTGATCATTTTCTAAGAGATATTAAAAATGATGGACTCCTGTAAGAAGTTGTTGTTTTGCATTTTATTCATGTCCTATGGATGTGCTGCATTCAATAATAGGTTATTGCCTCCTCTTGACCCAAGCAAAACCGGGAAGGCCTCTACACAAAAAACCATAGGATTTTTTGTCGATATAAAAAATTATATTTATATTGGTGACAGGCGATATGAGTTTGTCGATCCGGAGCATGATGGTTTAATAATAAATGATATTGTTTCCAAGGAATTATTGAACTCCGGATATTTCACCGCTGCTGAGGCCGACAAGAAAAGTGTTGATTTAATTTTACTCATTAATGTTACTAAAAAAGATTCTATCTCGTGGTGGCATAGAGAGCCTAGCATGATGCTAAAGAGTCTTGCCTTGCTTCTTTTTCCAATTAAAGACACTTACTTTTGGGATTTCGAAATATTTATTTTGAACAGAGCGGGAAACAAATTGGCGGAATATCACATACAAGATTCCTACAATATTTGGTCCTACTTCCTTTTGCTTCCCGTTGCCCCCTACTACACTATTAAAAAAGTAAAGTCTGCAGTGGTTGTCAATGCCATGCGAGAGCTTGTTAATAGAATGAAAGAAGAAAAAATCTTGTGATTATGAAAAAACTATTAATCATATTGCCGTTAATCTTTAGTGCGTGCTCGGATATTCCGTTGACCAAAAATGGTGCCAAAGTTACTACCTTGGACGGCGATGAAATCGAGAGTGAACAATATGAAATCATCGGGCAAGTACAAGAATCTGCTGATAAGCAAGATTGCAATAATTCGTTGAGAAATATGGCCGCAGAAAATGGTGCTGAATATATTACACCTCCAAAATATGAGTATTTCGTTGCGCGAGTCACAGGATGCAAGGCGATTGCTGCCAAAGATTGCAGTGAAAATAAAAATTGCAGGGCCATTAAAGAAATAATTGATCGACCTGAAGCTTTGACGATTATTGAAACTCCGACAGTAATAGAACCTTGGTTTATCCTTTTTGGATTTGGCTTCGGAGATAGTAGGTATTCAAGGAACTCAATTAACGCTATCCAAAATTTTACAGGGACAGAATATGATGATCTGTTAACTGTTCAATTTGGTGTTGAGTATTTGAAAACCTTACGTGGAAATTCTTCAGGGCTGGGAGCTTCTCTTTCGCAGACACAGGAATCTTTTGAAACGAAGGATCGAGGTCTCTGGTTTTCATCGTTTCGACTTTTGAGTGCCGTTTTCTACAAATATTATGGTGGGCAAATTGGCAAAGGGATTTTTGCAAAATACCAACTTGGAATTTCAAATTACAGTTTAGATAAAGATGAGAAGACTTTTTTCGAAAGAACAGGGGCAAGTGGAGGTCTTGGTGTTGGTTGGGCCCATACCAGTAAGAACCTGGGGCGAAGTATTCTTTTTGATCTTGAAGGGCATTATCACTATTCAAGAGACATAAAAAAGGGAGACTACACTATCAATATGTATTTAATGTTTTAAAAAATTACTCACTGATGCAATAAATTTTAAAGAGAATTTCTGTTCGCTCCACCGGCAAAATCAGAATGCTTTTCTTAACGATTTTGTTGGCGGAACCTGCTAGAGTGCATCTCCTTGTGACAGAAGAGCATGGCAACGATAATATAGCAAGATTGGAAGTTGGCCTGGGACTGAGAGGAATAAGATGGCGATCATTTTTGGCGAAATTGATTGTTTAAAAAATTTGATCGATATCTTGAAGATTAGTGGGGTTAACGACAAAAAGTCGCTCGACGATATCATTACGTTCAAGAATGTTTGCGATGATAAAGTCAAAAAAGCCGAAGCTACCGCACGACACGAGCACCATCTTAAACTGACCCGACAAAAGGAAATGATTACACAGCATATTGCGGAGCGGACGATCGCTCGATCAACAGAATCGTATTTGCGGAAGCTTTTTCAATCTATGGTCTCCGGATTCAGACTGTTTAGGCTAAAAAGAGAATTGAACAGACTTGAGAGAAAGTCAGAGGAGATCATTCACAAAAAGATTTCTCAAATGGCGGGGTCCTTTTTTAAGGCAAAATGTCTACTCGATTCTAATTATGCTTTGATTCAAGGTGCCTCTGGAGAACAGCAGGCCCTAGATGAACTAAGGAAGCTTCCTGATTCTTACAACGTAATCAACAATGTTCAACTGCGCTTTTCGAAACCTATTTATAACCCAAGGTCTCGACAAAGAATTTATACTATACAAGCTGATCACGTAGTGCTTGGCCCATCGGGTGTCTTTCTTATCGAGACTAAGAATTGGTCCAATGGTACAATAAAAAAAACGACTACCTTTACCGCATTTGACCAAGTGAAGCGAACTAACTTTGCCCTCTATTGCTATCTTAATCCAAGAACGAATGGCCTATTTTCATTGTTCTCTAAGTCAAAAAAAATAACTGTAAGAAGTGTTCTTCTGATGACAGGTCAAACCACAGAGGAAAGAGATCCCTTCGTTAAAGTCGTTAGCCTCTTTGAATTAATTAGCTATATTACTTACTTTCCTCCGGTGATAAAAGAACTAGAGATTAAGAAAGTTTTGAACAAACTATTGTGTTAGTAGATATTCATGTTATCGAACACCATTGTCCCCTAGCCTCGTATTCTGGTCAAAAAAAAGGTCTTTATCCGTCTTCACCTTTCACCTGGGGATGGCGCTAGGCCCTATCCCAAAATTCTTGAACCTTGGCTTGTGAAAAATGAATATCTCGTTCGATGGTGAGACCAAAGGGTACTTTGAGCGATTCAAGCTCCCTCAGCGAAAAAAACCCAAACTCCTTTTCATGAAGGTCAACGAGGCCGAAGAAAATAAAGTCATCCTCTTCCTGCTGGCCCTCAATAACGTACCAGGTTCCAACGCCGCATGGATTGAAGAACTTGCAGACGACCTCTTTGTCTTTGAGGGCGATGGCCTCGGTGGCGTAAAGCTTGGGCAGTTGGTTTTTGATTGCTGAGGTCAGTAATTTCATCGTACAGCTCCTTTTGAAAAGTGATTGATTGTCATGCCAAAAGAGGTAACGAAGTCTTCCTGCACTCAAGGACAAAAATTGGGGGAGACCTCCAGGGGGAACCGATTTTTTCCTTGAGTGCAAAGGAAGCGAAGTGAACACTTGGTCTAAACAATCAAAAGCACGAGCTTTAAAAAGAGCCAGATGAAATAAATTGCAAGCAAAGGAACCAATAATTGCAGGGAGCGAACTAAAATTCGCCCCCACAATATAATTACGAACATCAGCATGAGTGCGCTCATATTCAAAAACTCCCGAGGAGATTGTTGATAAGCTTCAATTTATCTTCTGGAAGACTCCGCATTTTTTGCATGCTCGCTTCAATTATTTCATCTTTGAGAAATTCTTCCGCATTGTTTTAAATCCCGGCAAATCAAGATTTAACTTATTCCCAAACTTTCCGTGTTCGCAGACCCCGAGTAAAATCCTACAGAAAACTGGCCAGAAACTGCGCGAGATGTTCCAAAATATATGCGAGGATATATCTGACATGTTTGCTTTATTATATTTGAACTCACTCTATTCAATATATTTTTCAAGTCATTAACAAGCAATCAAACGAACCAAAACAGGACCTGTTGATATTACTCTAGTGACCAAAGACCAAAGATATCGGAGAAAATAATATGAACGATTTTCCTAATCATTTCAATAGTTAATACCGAATAATACTTTAACGTTTATTAATTCACTCAAAAGGAATGGCAAAGCATTACAGCGATGTCATTGACAACATTCAAGCATGGGCGCATGTAAAGATATAATTGCTAAGCTTCGCGAGAGACTTCTCGATTTAAGTGGCCGCAATAGCATGATTTCTTTTCGACACTCTGCCAGATCAAAACGCTACGTTCGCGTGATCGATGAAGTGCCAGCAGTTATTTTGAAAAAGCTAGAAGATGGGAAAAAGCTAAGAATTGCCCCGTTACCGCGCCCTAATACAGACCCCGTCGATGAGAAAACCACTCTGTTTCAAAGTCGTTTGGATTTGGCAAAAACGACGGACGAACAATATTTACATGATCTCAAAAAATTAGGCGATGCTCCTTCACCAAAAGCGGAAGAACGAATCGAAGCCGAACTACGAGACCGCTTACGCGTAGTCTTAGGACTTCCCCCAATAACTCGCAATGAAGCTCCCGACCCTATCGCCGCAGCAAAGTTACTTGGCATTAATCCTGACTATGAGTTGCTTGAATACCACGAGGATTTATCTTCCAAACACACTGACGACATTCTTCAAACACTCAATTTCCCACAGGAACTTGAGCGTCGCCTTCGCACGATTTACGAACAATCACATCTCACGGAGTCAGAGACAGGTGTAAGCACCCTACATTTGGCCATAGGATTTCTAGAATGGTACGAAAGCAAGGATTCTGAGAAGTCAATTTTCTCTCCCCTACTTCTTTTCCCTGCTCAAGTGGAACGACAAATCGAAGATGGCACTTACGTTTATACTGTTGAGGCCCGAGAGGAAGAAGTCGTACCAAACAGATGCTTGCGTGAACGTTTAAAACAAGACTTCGAATTATTTCTTCCATTTCCAGATGATGACGAAGGATTTGATTCTTACTTAGCAAAAGTTACAGATGTAATAAAAGACGAACCACATTGGAAAGTTCATCGCTTTGTTACGCTTGGATTCTTTGCATTTTCAAAACTTGTAATGCATGAAGATTTAGCTGATCCTACATGGAATTTTGAGAGCGAATCACTCGTATCAAAATTATTTGAAGGAAAAGAGAGCGGGACTGCCATGTTCGCGGAAGACTACTATCCAGATGAACCTGAATTCAGCAGCAAAATTCCCTTGCTTGCACTTGATGCTGACTCCTCTCAGGTCAGCGCTTTAATTGATGTGATGAGTGGAAAAAATCTTGTCATAGAAGGCCCTCCCGGCACGGGCAAATCTCAAACGATAGCAAACATTATTGCAGCGGCAATGTCACAAGGCAAAACTGTTTTATTTGTAGCGGAGAAAACTGCTGCTCTCGAAGCAGTGAAGCGTTATTTAGACCATGCAGAGCTTGGGATATTTTGCCTAGAACTTCATTCGAGAAAAGCACGCCGAACAGATGTTTTGAAATCAATTAAAGACACAATGAAACTGAAAGGAAGTCATTACTTAGATTCTAAAATCGATGCACTGGTTAAACGACAAGACGAAATTAGAAGTGAGATTGGACGGTATCTTACAGGCCTCCATTCAAAACATGGGAATCTTGGCCATAATTGCCGCGACTTAATTTGGTTCTATTCGAGAATCTCAGCAGACAACCAAGAGATATTCGAAAAGATTCATGGTATCAAAATTGCGAAAGTCTCGGAAATTTCCCTTGAGAGGCATGATGGAATTGTTGTTGATTTGGCCCAACTAGGAAAAATGAGGGCCGAGCTATCATCCAATTATGCAAAACTCAGCGAACACCCTTGGTTTGGTTTAGCACATGATTCACTCAATCCATTAACTGAAAAAACATTAATTCAAGGAACCCGAATACTGCTCACACACGTAAGCGATTTTTTAAACGCTCTTGATTCTATGGAACTGTTTCGTCATGCTAGTAAAAATCGTACCCCGGATGAAATTTGCGATACGCTTCAGAAGATTGTAAAAATCTCTCCACCACCTTTAAAGGTTTTTACGCTCTGTCGGCAAGCACTTATAAGCGCTGACAGTCGAACTACTCTTGAGCAGTATATAACATCTAAAGAAGCAGTGGCAAAAACAAGAATCACTCTGAGTCATTTATTTGAATCGAATGACATAAGTCCATGCACCAACTTAGACCTTCTTAGTAGTCTTGCAAACGAGGTTTCCGGAAATTATGTGCATGCAAAAACTTTTGAAGAATTACACGCCTCAATTCAACCCTTAAAAACTACACTAGAAGTGTTAAATCGCGCCAAGGGATTCTGTGAGGTACTGGCCAAAGTCGGACTCAATGTTGTTAGCATTGATCAGCTCCTTGATACCATCAACTTAATAAATGCTGTGCAAGATGGGGCCGATGCTTACTTCAAATATCGTAATCTCCCTAATCTTACGATTCATTCTGAAGAAATTCTTAAGGCCGCGCAAGAACAAGTCAACACACTCAGAGAGTTGCAAGATACTCTTGGCGGAACGTTTAGATTAGATCAGGACGATAATCCAGTGATAGTCAGGGAGACAGCACAAGTCTTTAGGCGCGCAGGTTTTTGGCGTTTTCTGAATAGTGAATATCGACGAGCGCAGCTTTTAGTTAAGGAAATTTCATGCATTTCTCTTAGTGCTAATCGTGATGAAATTGCTCATTGGTTAGACGCATATGCATCGTTCTTAGAGCTGAAACATCAATTTCAAACATCAGTGAACCTAAAAAGTTTGTGCGGCCGCACATTCCAAGGAATTAATACCCCCATCAAAGATATATTAAAATGCCTTTCCGTAATTAATGCGATTAATACTCAACGGGCCTTGTCGGAAGAATGGTGCGAAACAGTAAAAAAATGGTTTGCACAACTTCCCGAAGAAATCTTCAATCAGTTAAACCATTTTAAAAGTGGTCTCCCTCAATTAGTAGAACATTTGTGCAAGTTCAATGTTCGCACAAATAATCTTGAGGGTATATATCAGGCAGGCCAGCTCGCGATATCAAAGTCAGAAAAGATTCTCAAATTGGGGAAAGAGTGCCAAATAAAATTAACTACGAGTTTTGCACAACTTAGTATTTCTAGAGAATTATTCAAGGAACTTAAATCAAATGAGGAACTTCTTTCGAATCTTAGAAATACGAACGAAATTATAAAAAAGATTGAAGAAACATCGCAAACTCAATTAATTGATCTTCGAAGTTGTCTTGATTACGAATCTCTTATTACAGTTGCATCATTCTCTGAAGATACTCGCACCAAACTGTTGTCAGATGAAGGATTATCTCATTTCAATCGAATCCATTCACTGTGTTGCGAGCAGCTCGGGATAATGAGTGAGCTAGAAAAAGAAATTGACGACTTTGTCACCAACTCAACCCGTGGTGGTTTAATTAAAAGGCTTGGATGCGCTACTGTGGCCTCAATTGATTTGCTGCAATTGCAAAAAATGCTTCAAGATGCGCTTGCTTCAACAAACCTCCTAGCGTCTTTCTACTCTTATCTCAACTGTCACTGTAAGCAACTAAAGTGCTCTGAAACATCAGAGCTGATGGAGAAATGGGAGAAGCATGGTTACTCTTTTGTTGACCTTCCACTAGCATTTCAGGCATTAATGATCCGCGAACTTCTTGACGGAGCGCTAAGCAAATTCCCTGAAATCAGCAATAAAGTTGGTTCTCATCTCACGGGACTTCGAGACGAATTCAAAAAGAATGACACAACTCTGCTGGCTGAATATCGTAAAATGTTGAGGAAAAAGCTCCTTAGCACTAAAATCCCCCCAGGCATTTCCAAAGGTAAAAAGGCTAAGGATTTGACAGAGCTTGGGCTAATTGACCGTGAAATTGCCAAAAAGACAAAGCATGTACCAATAAGAGAGCTAATGCATCGTGCGATTGCTGCAGTAAGAGCTATTAAACCTTGTTTCATGATGAGTCCACTCTCTGTCGCAAATTTTTTACCAGCACACATTTCGAAATTTGATCTCATCATTATGGATGAAGCATCCCAACTCCGAACCGAAGATGTTATTGGTAGTCTTCTAAGAAGCCGCCAAGCCGTCATCGTCGGTGATCCTCATCAGCTCCCCCCTACCTCCTTTTTTGATTTTTTTGCAGATGACGAGGATGTAGAAGAGGAGCAAGATGTCAGCTTGGACTGCGAATCTGTTCTTGATCTTGCTATTAAAAACTATCGCCCGGCAAGGCGTTTGAAATGGCACTATCGGTCTCGCCATCAAAGTCTAATTGCATACTCAAATCATGCATTTTACAATCGTGAACTTGTAATATTTCCATCTTCGTTTGATATTCACCCGGACTTGGGATTCGAGTATGTGCCATGTAAAGGAGTCTATGATAAAAGACGCAATCTAATAGAGGCCAATAAAGTTGTGCGTGCCGTTTCTCAGCACATGATGAACTATCCAGAAAGAAGTCTAGGCGTAGTCACTATGAATGGGGAGCAAAAAGAGCTTGTCCGAGACCTTTTTGAATCTGAATTAAAAAGTGATCCGGTAATGCAAGCCTTTCTTGCGAAATGGGATGCCTCTGAAAAACGTGAGCCCTTTTTTATTAAAAATCTTGAAAATGTGCAGGGCGATGAGCGTGATGTTATTCTTGTTTCAACCGTTTTTGGGAATGATCCCAATGGTAATTTTTATCAACGATTTGGCCCAATAAATCGTCCCACTGGCCATCGGAGGCTAAATGTTCTGTTCACACGCGCGAAATGCAAAGTAAGTATTTTTTCATCTATCGACCCTGAGCAAATCGTGGTTGAGAATCAGAGTTCGCAAGGTGTAAGAACCTTTCGAGGTTTTTTAGAATATGCAAAGACAGGATTGTTACCTGAACTTGTCACTACGACAGGCGGTGGCACTGACAGTCCATTTGAGGACTTTGTTCTAAGTGCACTTAAAGGCCATGGCTACGATGTTGTGACTCAAGTAGGAGTAGCGGGATATTTTATTGATCTAGCAGTGCGAGACCCCAAAATGCCAGGTCGCTTTGTCCTTGGGATCGAATGCGATGGAAGGACATATCACTCTGCCAAATGTGCTAGAGATCGTGATCGTCTCCGCCAAGAGAATCTAGAACGTCTTAATTGGCACATTTATAGGATATGGTCCACAGACTGGTTTAGAGACCCAAAATCAGAAACAGAAAAATTAATTCGTAAAATTGAGAGTCGTCTGGCACAGTCCGATATTTTGACCGCTCCAAAACTGCCAGTGAAACCTACACAACAAGAGCTGCCCAAGCAAAACAAAACACTGGAAATTCCGAAAGAGCCACCGCACATAACAGTTGCGTCCGTGCCCCCTCAGCCATGCAGTATTCAACCAATAAAGAATAGTCAAACTATCACCGCTGAACTTTGTCTTAATATTTTCGAATGGAACAAAAAAGCAAATCGCATGACTAATTCATACGAGATCAGTCTTTTACGAAAGCTTGAAAATGCCCTTTACTTTCTTTCACGGGGTCGTGAAGTTAACAAGGAGTTACTTGCAGATGCTCAAAAAGCTGTAAGTAGGGCCATATCTCTTGGGTATGATTCCTTAAAAAAATATTCATAGTATTGATTAACTTCAAAGATGAGAAAGGAGTAGATGCAATTTATAAACATGAGATAATAAAAAAGGCGCAAGCAAAAAGCGGAAGACAAAAAATTTTGTTATTCATAAATGCCTTTTTCCTAATTTCTCTCTAATATGATAAACTGAATTTTAAATTTTTTAAAACCTAATAAAAAATACACGAGCCGAGTCCAAAAGTGGAAGTATTGCAGTAGCATTGAAAGGATTTGCCATGCTTCTCATTGATAACAACAAAATAAGAGCGTGCATTATGAGCTGCACGTTCATGAAAGTTGGTCGCATTTTTTCTCTGCTCTCCTGATGAGAGCATCTTTTGACTTTCATACCAAGTCATAAAGATGTTTACACAATAAGGGTAAGGCAGATTCGGCCATCATTTTTAGATTCTATACAACTGGCGGGGGAAGAATCTCCGCGAATAGCCCTTGTAGATTTTTAAATTTTGCGAGATTCTTTTCGAGAGGATTAAACTTCTTATGATTATTAAAAATTAATCTTATTCAAAGTCTAAATATTTGCAGTCCGCCTTAAATGTTTTCTCCCCATATAAGAGCTTATAAATAAAAGGTTTATTTAGTTCAAAATTACATCCTTCAGATTTTGCCTGCGAGAAGTTTATCTTTGTATATTTCCAGTTCTTATTTTCATCAATCTCAAGCGTTATTTGGCTAACTAAACCACAGGCAAAATCAGGTTTTCTGTCGCTTACCCACTTAGATTCTGACTCTTTCCGAAATAATCTATTTGTTACCTCAGTTTCAATTATGCAAGTATTTTCTAATAAATCAGATATACCGAGAGCTAATTTCTTTAAACATTTAACCTCGCTGCCTTTAATTGACGTACATTCACAAAAAGAATGTTCAAGCTCTTCTTTGTCTTGCTTTGTTTTGCCTATGAATGAATGTCCCTTGCTTTTTATTCTTGTAGATTCATTTTTGGAACAATCGTTTTTAATTTTAGACTTTGCTTCTTTTAATATTTCATCATCAGTTAATTTTGCTATCTGGGCAGATAACCCCACTTCATTAGTGTTAATTTTTCTAATCTTATTTTGAATAAAAAAGCACTCCCTAAATTTTTCTTTATCTAGATCAGATGCCTTGCATGTCATATTTATAAAAGAGTTTTCGTCTTCGGAGTACAAATTATCATACGTAGGAGCCTTTGTTGCAGAAGATGCAACGACACTCGTCAAAAGCAAGAGGGACATTAAAATAATAAAGCGCTTAACAATAGTCGTTCTTCTCATCAGTATTCACCTTGTATTCTCGATCACGCAATATATAATCTTAAGAGCGTCTGAGATTCCCACATAAAATCCCGCGATATTGCCACGTATTTATTTATTCCGATTAGATTCTACCCTAGAATGGAGATTTTAACGGAGAAAAAATGTGGTTAATTCTTCCTCGTGTAGACGGCCCTCGTGTCAAGTGAATCTTCCTGGTTTGTATAAAGAGTTTGCCCTAGACCGCGCGCTCATGAAAGAAGCTCTGATAATTTCTTGAAACAACCTGGTAATGCGGTTCACTGGTGACGCCCATTGGTCGGTAATGCAGGCCTGAGATTAAATACGGTTGAATTAATACCGAATTTTAAAAGACGGCCAGCCTGTGTCCCGACAGAAGTTGCATTTCACGAAAAGTGAACTTTTCGCCCCGACATCAGACATGGGCCAGTATATTTGAACTGCTCATAGGCCATTTTAGAGCATCACTTTTTGACGACACAGGGGCAATTCATTCGATTTGCGCCAAATCCTCCGCCCGAATCTCTTTTGGCAGTGTTCCCTGGTTGTGTGCAGTCTAAATGAGTTCACTTACGCCTCCCCTTCAACACCCCATTCTCATAGCCCACGAAGAAGAGACTTGGGCCAGGCCCGATCCCAAAAGTCTTTGACTTGTGAGTCTGTAAAGTGGAGGTCTCGTTCAATTTTTAAGCCGAAGGGAAGTCGGATTGATTCAAGTTCTTTGAGAGAAAAGTACCCAAACTCCTGTTCATGAAGATCGACGAGGCCCCACAGAATGAAGTTATCTTCTTCTTGCTGGCCTTCGACCACATACCAGGTTCCAGCACCGCAAGGATTGAAGAATTTGCAGACGATTTCTTTTTCTTTGAGCGGGACGGACTCTGTTTCATACAGCTTGGGCAATTTGTTTTTGATTTCTTGTGTAAGCAATTTCATCGTGGTTTCCTTTTTAAAAGTGATTGATTGTCGTGCCAAAAGAGGCAACGAAGTCTTCCTGCACTCAAGGACAAAAATTGGGGGAGACCACCAGGGGGAACCGATTTTTTCCTTGAGTTCAAAGGAAGCGAAGTGAACGCTGGCAATCAAACAATCAAAATCACGAGCTTTAAAAAGAGCCAAATGAAATAAATTGCAAGCAAGGGAATCAATAATTGCAGGGAGCGAACTAGAATTCGCCCCCACATGAAAAATAAAAAAATAAGCATAAGGGCTTCCATGATCACAAGCTCCCGAGAAGGTTTTTCACAATTTCAAGCTTGGTATCATCGAGGTGTTCGATTTTTTCGAGGCAGTTATCAATGACAATATCCCGAAGCTGGACCTTTCCAATGTTGGCCTTGAAGTCATCAATTTTAAATCCATAGCATTCAACAATATGCTTGATGCGTTCACTTGAAAGCTCAATCCTGCCATTTTCAATATGCCCGATTGTCGCTCGCGGATACCCACATAAGGCCGAGCCCTTGTGTTGAGGTATTTTTTTTATTCTTCTCATGGAACGCAAAACCTGGCACTCCTTGGTGATAATTTTTTGATAGCTGCGGCGGTCGGAATTTGAGAATACGCGCCTTATATATTTTCGCTCCGACTTTTTGGGGCCATTTCTCTCAATTATTTTCTTGGCCCTGATAAAATCTAAATAGGAGAGGCCATAAGATAAAACGATGTCCTCAATCCTTTTTCTATCAAGACTGATGCGGCCATTTTCAATAGCGCCGATGCCTTTATCTGAAAGGCCAAGCTTGATTCCGGCCTCCTTCAGTGTCATTCCTAATTCAAGACGAAGCTCTCTAATCGCGAGCTGGTCCGATGTAATGGCCCTCTTGTCGAATCTTCTTTGTCTCTTGGTTTGCATTTGTTCTCCTTCAGTTGCAGTTTTTTTTCGTGCCGGTATAGCTTTGCTCTGCCAGCACACGACCACTAAAATTACTTTGCAAATTCAGAAGGTTGACGACCTAAGGCTATTTCAGACTTGATGCACTAGAGGAAGGCTATCCCTCGTAGCCAAGTTTTTGGCTACGAATAGCCAACTCCAGTCACATCAGGTCACAAAACAGCTCTTTGGTTCAGACGAAGCGGTGGAACAGGCCCAGGATATCAACGTTAATCAACTGTTTGATTTCCTAAGTCTTGGTTATGATGACAACTGGCAATTTCTTGATTCAGGTGAAAAAAGAAAGGCCCGCTTGCGCGGGCCTAACGTATTTTGGTGGACGTGACAGGGATCGAACCTGCGACCCCGAACATGCCATGCTCGTGCTCTCCCAACTGAGCTACACGCCCATTTTTGCAATTAATTGGGACGAGTCTAGTAAGATTGACTAAAAGTGGCAAGCTCTTTTTGCCCTTAAATTGCCTAACTGGTCAATATAATTGCCTTTCTTTAACACTCATGGCCGAGCAATTTTTGCTCCTATTTTTTTTGCATAAAATTCTCCTTAAAATAGGTTGGGCATCCGATCAGAGTGACCGGGTGAACGTTGGCAATCGGCATTCTAAGAAAGGGGTAAGTATGAATAAGTGGCGCGCGCAGGTGATGGTGAAGTGGGCGAAAGACGCTCCTAAAATGGACAACTGGGACTGGCTCAAAGAGTGGAAGGAAGTAAGCTGGGCCGGCAGTACTATGGGTGACTGGGATCTGACTCTCTGGGTGGATGTGAAAGGCCCTGAGGAACTGGAAAGTTTTGTGCATAAGAAATTGCGTGCAAAACCTTGGGTGGTTGATACCCACTCGACCTGGGTCAAAGAGGTCTGGGCGGCTTAAAGTCCCCTTTAAATTTATTGCTTTTCCAGAGGAGATGATTTCATCTCCTCTTTTTTTTAATTTCAGCTCAAATGGTGCTATATTGTTAATAACAAAGAGGAAAGCAGCACCATGAAAGTGTACATCAATCGTATTTTGAATTTGAAGAAAATTAAGGCCCTGGGCTTTGACGTGGACTACACCCTGGTCCGATACAACACCAAAGTTTTCGAAGAATTTACCTACCATGCGGTCAAGGAAAAATTGGTCAGCATCAAAAAATATCCCGACAAGGTTTTAAATCTCCCCTTTGATTATGCCCGTGCCATCCAGGGGCTGGTTATCGACAAAAAGCACGGCAACGTGCTGAAGCTCTCGCGCTTTGGAAAGGTTAAGCAGGCCTATCACGGCACTCACCATATGGAATTCGGCGACATGCAACGGATTTATCAGCAGCAGGTGATTGATCTTGGCAGCGAAGATATTCAAAGCTTGGATACCAACTTTTCCATTGCCAATGGCGTCCTCTACGCCGAGCTGGTGGCGCTCAAAGACCTGGGTGCGAATATTCCCAGCTATGAAACGATCGCCCATGATGTCAAAGAGATGATCGATGTGGTTCACCGGGACGGCACGCTCAAGAATGAGGTCAAAAATCATTTGTCGAAATATATTATCGTTGATCCCAACCTGGCGCTCCTTCTGGAGCGCTACAAAGCTTACGATAAAAAACTTATCATCATCACCAACTCGGACTTTTCCTACTGCAAGACGCTGCTCGACTACAGCATTACGCCCTATCTCAAAGAGCATAAAGACTGGCAGGAATTGTTTGACGTGGTGATCACCTTCTCCATGAAGCCGCGCTTTTTCATCGAGCGAAATCATTTTCTCAAAGTTGACCCTGAGACCAGTCTCATGAGTAACTATGACGGCAAAGTGGATCAGGGCATTTTCCAAGGCGGAAACTCGTACCGCCTGCAGAAAGATTTGGGCCTCGATGGCGAGGAGATCCTCTATCTGGGCGATCATATCTATGGCGACGTCGTGAGCATCAAGAAGACCTGCAACTGGCGAACCGCGCTGGTGATGGAGCCGCTGTCAGAGGAGCTGGACAGCTTAAAGCGTGCCCATCCTATCAGCCTGGAGCTTTCTCGCCTGATGATCGAGAAGGAAAAAATTGAAACGGAAATTATCAGCTTCTATACTCAGGAACACGAGCAAGGGCGAAGACTTAAACGGGAAGCTTTAAATGGCCTTTATCAGAAAGTCGAAGAGATCAACCATCTCATGTCCGAAAAAGTGGTGCAGTACCAGACACACTTTAACTCGTATTGGGGTGAGCTGATGCGCGCCGGTCTGGAGGAAAGTCGCTTCGCCGGACAGATGGAAAAGTACGCCTGTATCTATATGGAAAAAATTACGGACCTTTTGAAATGTTCTCCCCGAACATATTTTCGCCCCAACCGCCGCATCCTGCCCCATGAGCGGGACTTTCTAACTTAAGAGAGCAAAATCTAAAAACTGCTCGTAGATGGGTGCGATATGCGGCCCATAGCCTCCGCCCATGACGTAGGCGACGGGAATCTGCAGCTCTTTGAAGAAGTTGAAAAGGAACTGATCTCGCGCCAGCATCTCCGCTTTGGTGAGCTGGAGATGCCGGGTGCTTTGTAAAACGTCGCCTAGAAAAGGATCGGCCCCGAGCACCACCACGGCCACATCGGGCAGGATCTCTTGCCGTTTAAATTGCTCGAGACCCGCCCTCAGGAGCGCTAGATACTTTCGGGAATCCTGATAGCTGACCGGAATATCCAACGTGCTTGGGATAATGTGCGGCCGGGCCCCATCTTGATCGGGAACACCCAGGGGCCAGCCGTTTTCCATATGAATGCTCAAACTTTTAAGCCAGGGAAAGATTTTTGAAAAGAAGGCGGTGCCATCCCCCATGTGGGCGTCCACATCGATGACCCAGGCCGAGGAGAGGCGCTGAGTTTCCTTGACCCGCGCTAGCCCTACGACGATGTCATGAAAAAGACAAAAGCCGCCGGGGCCGTTGGGCCGCGCGTGGTGCATGCCTCCGCCCAAAAAAAATGACCAGGCAAAGGAGTCCGGTTTTTGCGCCTTTTTTTGCAGCACATGCTCGATAGCTTTATAGGTGCCATACCCTTCGGCCAAGAGATCTTGAAACAATTCCAGAAGAGAGGTTTTGGCCTGGGACGGGTCGTATCGCACGGTCGGGCCGCCATCGGGCCGCAAACATTCGTAGCATTCCAGCAGCGCCTGCTCCAGGCCTGTACGACTTAAAAAAAGTTTCTCCACGTACTCCGGCGTGTGCACGCGCGCCAAATCTTCTCGGCCCAAGGTTTGGTCCGTTTGCGTCAGCTCGGTTAGGCATGGGGGCCCAAATTTTTGCAGGAGATGCAACCGCACCTGCTCAATTCGCAAAGACAGCAGGGGAATTTTAATCCCAAAATCCTGGAGATCGCGCTGGGCCTTGGGGTGGTAAAAAATCATAGGCCCTCCAAACGGCCGTGGTATAATTTTTAGATCATGCGATTGTACAGCTGCCTGCTCGTTTTATCTCTTTTTACTCTACCTATTCCCTCAGGGCAAGGGGCCGTTCCCACCACCACGGTTCGCGACGAGCTGGCGCGATACACCCTGCTGCGCGATCGCACCATTTTGGAGCGACCGGAAAATTTATCTATTTTGAGCATCAAGGCGCATATCTCGTCGGGCACAAAATCCTTAATCACTGAAATGAGCGAGGCCACCAAGGAGCCGAATCCCATCCAAAAAAATCTTCAGGTCATGGCGCTGCTCAATCGCTATCTCAATACCGAACGCTACCTTGATCTGAATGCCAGTGCCAACATCCCACTTCCCTACTTCCGTCTTAGGGAGGTTCAATTTTTACCCCACGCCTTCTATACTTTTAATCTCGGGGCCCAGCTCTCTATTTCCAATTTTGGCGACGTCACCAATCCCCGCGCCCAGACTTATTTAAAAAAAGAAAAGGCCATCGGCTTGAGTTCCGAGTATCGCCATGAAAAATATCAGGGGTATTTTCGCCTCTACCAGCTTACCAGAAGCGATGTTAAGTCGCTCCTGACCTATGCGGATATCGTGGAAAATAAATCACTCATTGAGTTTGACTCTCTCAATATTGAGGCCCAGAGCTACGCGGTGGATTTGGCCAATACCTGGAACTTTAAAAATAAGCAGCTCACCGCCGAAGTTCGCGAGCTCGCGCCCCTGCCCGCCAGTGTGGAGACCCATTACGGTTTTCGCCCGCTCTTCCATCTGAATTTGAGGAGCAACCAAACCTTTTGGTACTATGGCGGAGGGCTGCACTATCGGCGCTTTTACTCCCTCGATAATGGTCTCTACGCCGAGGCGGGAATCACACGCCACGGTACACCTCGACTGGATTTCAGCACCCGACTCTCCAATGAATCCATTAACCTCACCCCTGAGATTACCTGGGGCATCTTGCACCTGCGCTACGGCATGCGCCTTCAATATCGCAACCCCGTGGATGAGATGTGGGTGCCCGCCACCCACTTTGTTATCCTGGAATTTCAATACCCTGGGTAGCGGCCAGCCCCCGGTAGGTAATAATTACCCAAGGCCTACTGGAAAACGTCTTTTCGGGCCATACTGCTTCGGTTTGTCTGACCTGGGGGGAGGTATGAAATCTTTGTTTAAATTGGCGATCATGGGAACGCAAATGGCCTTGATGGCCACCGCCCTCGGCGCCGAGTTGCGCTTGGACAAAGACGGCAGCATGAGCAATGTTCCCGTTCACCATCAGGGAAATCTTGGTACCTGTTATGCCCACGCCGCCTCTCAGGCGACCGATGCCTACATCCATACCTTCTCCCGAGGAAATCAAAACTGGCATACCTCCACCACCATGCTGGGGACGGAATATCGCGATAACTTCATCACCCATATCTTTGGCAAAAATGGCGACATCGAGGGCGGCTATGTTTGCACCTCCTATCGCCGCTCCATCAAAAAAAATGGCGCCTGTGACGAGAGCACCATCGAAGGACTTTTGGATAAAATGTACACCGGAACCCAACGATCCTACCGGGTGGCCCGAATTTTTACCGACTTAACCTTGAGCTTTAATCAGACAAAAAAATTATCTCGCGATCTGGGCGAAGCCGCCTACTCCCAAGGGGCCGACAAGCTGCTGGCCGCTCTTACGCAAACCGGAGCTTTGGCGGCGGAGCTTCCCAGCGCCGAAGAGGTGGCCCGGGCCCTCCATTCTCGCACCAATTTGCAATTCGCCCATAAGTTCTTTGGCCATCTTTGCCAGCATACTCCGCGGGTACGCCTGAACGATACCAAATGCAGAAACCACCATCTGTGGCTGCGCGGAAAACGCGGTCTGACAAAATTAATTAAGGAAGTTCGCGCTCGCTTGAGTAAAAAGAACGCCCAGCCAGTCATGATCAGCTACTGTGGCAATGTGCTGTCACAAGGGCGCAAGTACCGCGGGCTCGGAAACACTCTTCTTGACCCGTTCAAAACGGCCACCTGTGGCTACCATGCCTCCGCCATTATCGGCGTGCGCGAACAGGGCAACACCACCCAGCTCCTGGTTCGAAACTCCTGGGGAGAAGGTTGTAGTGGATATTCCCCTGACTGGCAGTGCGATAAAGGCAATCTGTGGCTGGACGCCGAGGTCCTGGCGAAAAATATGACCGACTATCATCTCTTAGAGGGTAAACGCTGATCGCAGCTTGAGCGCCCATTGCCTGAGAGAAGAAATCTCCTCGACGTGTTTGAAATTCTGATGTTTCTGATAACCTTTTAACAGTACCTCGCTCTTGCTGATCACATTATTTAAGATCGCCAGCTTCTTTTCCTCACAAAGATGGGGACGCAAGGAATAGAGACGCGCGGCGGATTTGATTCGCCAATAATCCATCGCGGGGAAAGCATGACTGAGCTGATCCGGGTGACCGCCATATTTTTTTAAAATGGGCCGCTCCACAAAACCGACCTCATAAAGAGAGGTCAGCTTCAGCCACAGATCGTAGTCCTCACACACCGGAAAATCAGCGTCAAACTCGCCCAGCTCGGTGAACACTGTTTTTTTAATCATGGCCGCCGAGGGACTGATGAGACAAAGTTGCAGGGACCGCTCAAACTGATCGCCTCCGCCTTTTTTATGAATTTTTTTTTGATTAAGGAAGCTGCCGTTTCGAATCCAAATCTCCTCCCCGTGGATCAAAGGCCAGGCGGGATTTTCCCCACACTTTCCCTTCTGCCACTCAAGCTTGTTGGGCAGCCACTCATCATCCGAATCTAAAAAGGCCAGCCACTCTCCCGATGCCTCGCGGGCGGCGACATTGCGGGCATGGGACACGCCGCGATTTACCGGTAGCAGAATGAGTCGACAGCTTACCTTGGTCTGGGTCTGGATGCGGGCAAAAAATCCGCGCACCACCTCGGCCGTTCCGTCCCTTGAGGCATCATCCACCACCAGGAGTTCCTGAGGAGGATGAGTCTGTGCCAAGACCGAGCGAAGGGACCGCTCGATGAGTT
>Ga0209211_10001524_pt1 | contig 43490 bp, 41 predicted proteins | sample RifGroA2_FD_183992 | JGI IMG/M metagenome (GOLD analysis project Ga0209211, IMG submission 183992) | Groundwater microbial communities from Rifle, Colorado, USA - Groundwater A2 (SPAdes) (version 2) | ecosystem: Environmental > Aquatic > Deep subsurface > Groundwater | place: Rifle, Colorado...
CCGCCTGGTTTGCCTTCATCGCGATTCAATTGGTGGCGCTGATGCGCATCGTCGCCGAGCTGGCGCCAGACAGCATGGCTTGGCAGGCCGCCGCGGCGCTCGGCTGGCTGTTGGCCTTCGCGCCCTGGGTCGCGCGTATCGGTCGGATCTACCTGGCGCCGCGCGCCGATGGCAAACCAGGCTGAGCGATTGCCATGTTCGAGTTCTACGCGCAGATCAAGTGGGTGCATGTCGCTGCGGTAATCAGCAGCGGCGGCCTGTTCGCCTTGCGCGGGCTGCTGGTCCTCGCCGGCCAGTCGCGCTGGGCGATGACGCCGCTGCTGCGCTACCTGAGCTACACGGTCGATACCGTGCTGCTGACTGCGGCACTGATGCTGCTGACGATCCTGCCGTCGGCGATGTTCAGCAGCGGCTGGCTGCACGTCAAGGTCGCGTTGCTGGTGGTCTATGTCGTGCTCGGCACGTTTGCGCTCAAGCGTGGACGGACTGCCGGCGTGCGCGCCGTGTGCTACATGCTGGCCGTACTGGTGTTCGCTTTCATGATCACCATCGCCCGCAGCCATCACCCCTACGGCTTCGCGTTGCGCTGGCTCGGCTGAACTACTGACGCCCGAAATCAGCGCGCATCGAGGAAGGAGCGGCCTGCCGCCAGCGGCGGCAAGTCGAGATGAGTGGCCATGCTCTGGCCGATATCGGCAAAGCTGTCGCGACGACCCAGCGCACGCGGCGCCAGGCCGGGGCCGTAGCCGAGCACCGGGATGCATTCGCGGGTGTGATCGCTGCCCGCCGTAGTCGGATCGCAGCCATGATCGGCGCTGAGCACCAGCAGGTCGCCCGCGCGCAGTGCGGACAACAATTCCGGCAACCGGGCGTCGAAGGCTTCGAGCGCCGCCGCGTAACCGAATACGTCGCGGCGATGGCCGTACACGCTGTCGAAATCGACGAAGTTGGTGGCGATCAAACTGCCCGCGCCGGCTTCCGACAAGGCCGTCAATGTCGCGTCGAACAGCGCGTCGTGACCGTAGGCCGACACGCCGCGCGAAATGCCGCGATGGGCGAAGATGTCGGCGATCTTGCCGACGGAAATCACTTCGCCGCCGGCTGCCTGCACGGCATCGAACAAGGTTGGCGCCGGCGGCGGCAAGGCATAGTCGCGGCGGTGACCGGTGCGCTTGAAATCAGCCGCCGTCGCGCCTTCGAACGGCCGCGCGATCACGCGGCCGATGTTGTACGGCGCCAGCAGCGCCCGCGCCAGTTCGCAAATGCGGTACAGGCGCTCCAGGCCGAAGCCCTGCTCATGGGCCGCAATCTGGAACACCGAATCGGCCGAGGTGTAGACGATGGGTCGCCCGCTGCGCACGTGCTCTTCACCGAGCCGCTGCAGGATCTCGGTACCGGAGGCGTGGCAATTGCCGAGCACGCCGGGCAGGCCGCCCTGCTCCACCAACGCCTGCAGCAAGGGTTCGGGAAAGCTGTTCTCCGGCTGTTCGAACAAACCGAACGGCTGTGTCAGCACGACGCCGGCGGTTTCCCAATGTCCGGACGGCGTGTCCTTGCCGCAGGCGCGTTCGACGGCGTGGCCCCAGACTCCCTCCGGCGCTGGCATGAGTTCAAACCCGGGCGCGGCGCGGCCGTGTGCCGCGGCGTGCGCCTGCGGCAGGCCGAGCCTGGACAAATTCGGAATGCGCAGCGGACCGCGCGACGCGGCGGCGCAGGCGGCGGCAATGTGACCGAAGGTGTCGGCGCCGTCATCGCCGTAGTCGGCCGCGTCGGGCGCGGCGCCGACGCCGAGGGAATCGAGCACCAGCCAGATGGCGCGGCTCACGCGGCCGCGTCCGATGGGGCGTGCCAGCGCAGTAGCGATTCTGCTTGCGGCGCGGTGTCTGCGATCCTGAAAGCGGTGCGTACGACAGCCTCTGCGACATCGGCGTCGGCTTCGCGCCGCGCGTGCACGATGGCCAACGGCTGTCCGCGTTCGATGCGCTCGCCACGACCGGCGACAGCAGTCAGTCCTACCGCATGATCCAGCGTTTGCTCCGGGACTATCCGGCCGCCGCCGAGCTGCACGACCACCATGCCCAGGGCGCGCACATCCAGCGCCGCAACGTGGCCGCCGTGGGCGGCAAGCACGGCGCGTTGTACCGGCGCTCGTGGCAGATGCGCCTCTGGCCGCTCCAGCAAATCCTTCGGTCCGCCCAGGGCGGCCACCATGCGTGCGAATCGTTCGGCGGCGGCGCCCGATGACAAGGCAACGCGCAAGCGCGCGTCCGCGTCGTCGGCGTTCCCGGCGAGTCCGCCCAGGCAAAGTAGTTCGCCGGCCAGGGCCAGGCTCAGTTCGAGCAGGCGCGGGCAACCACCGCGGCCGCACAACAGGTCGAGCACCGCGCGCACTTCGAGCGCGTTGCCGGCGTCGCGGCCGAGCACCTGGCCCATGTCGCTGAGCGCCACGCGCAACTTCAATCCGCTGCCCTCGGCCACTCGCGCCATGCGACCGGACAAGGCGCGGGCTTCGGCCAGGCCCGGGGTCTGGGCGCCGTTGCCGATCTTGATGTCGAGCACCAGCGCTTGCGCGCCGCCGGCCAGTTTCTTCGACAGTATCGATGGCACGATCAGATCCGGCACATCCACGGTGGCGGTAACGTCGCGCACCGCATACAACCGGCGATCGGCCGGCACCAGTTCGGCGCTCTGGCCGATGATCGCGCAGCCGACGTCGGCGACAACTTCGTGCAGGCGATCGTGCGGCGGATTGACGTTATAGCCGGCCAGGCTTTCCATCTTGTCCAGCGTGCCGCCGGTATGGCCCAGGCCGCGACCGGAAATCATCGGCACGTAACCGCCGCAGGCCGCCACCAGCGGCGCCAGCAACAGGCTCACGCAATCGCCCACGCCGCCGGTCGAATGTTTGTCCAGCACCGGACCAGGCAGGTGATCCCAGTGCAGGCGTTGACCGGAGTCGCGCAGGGCAAGCGTGAAATCACGGCATTCGTCGATTTGCATTCCGCGCCAGGCGACCGCCATGGCAAAGGCCGCCACCTGCCCTTCGCTCCATTCGCTATTGGCGATTCCGCGCGCCACCTGCTGCAACTGGCCGGCGTCGAGGCGCCCGCCTTCGCGCTTGATGCGAATCAGCGTAGCTGCAGGCTGGGAATTCATTCCGGCGCCGCCAGGGCCGCGGTGATTTCGCCGAACAAAGCACTGGCGCCGATGCGGAAATGCGCCGGGGTAATCCAGTCGGCGCCCAGCCGCGATTCGGCCAGCTCCAGGTAAGTGTGGGCATCGGCCAAGGTTCGGATACCGCCTGCCGCCTTGAAGCCGCAACGGCCGCCAAAGTCGGCGATAGCACCAAGCATGATCGCGGCCGCGGCGGGCGTGGCATTGACGCCGACTTTGCCGGTCGAGGTTTTCAGGAAATCCACGCGTGCGGCCAGGCCGATGTTGCAGGCCTGTCGAATCATGTCGGCGTTCGCCAACTCGCCAGTTTCCAGGATCAGTTTGAGCGTCACTCCGGCACCGCACGCTTCGCGACAATCGGCGACCACGGCCTCAGCGAGCCCCAGCTCGCGGCGGCGCAGCGCGCGATACGGCAGCACCAGGTCGATCTCGTCGGCGCCAGCGGCCAGTGCGCGCCGTGTTTCGCGCACCACGCGGCCGCGCAGGCTGCTGCCATCGGGAAAATTCACTACCGTCGCCACCCTGGCGGTAGTGCCGCGCAGGGCGCGGCGCGCTGTGGTCACGTGTTCGGGGTACACGCACAGGGCCGCGGGCAGGCCATGCGCCGTGCGTGCGGAAGCGCACAGCGTCTCGATCAGTTCGGGAGTGTCGTCCTCGCCCAGGCTGGTGAGATCGAGCAAGGGCAGCAAGCGCAGCGCGAGGGCGCGGCGGGACAATTCAATGGCGGACACGGCAGCTCCAATCAGGAAGTCCGCACTAGCTTAGCGTGCACGACAAAGTTCTGAGCATCGCCGGGCCGGCCTTCGCCGATCATGGCCGGCCCAGCCGCGCCGCCCCGGCCTCAGGGCCGGCTGCCAACGTACTCAAGCTGCAACCAGACTTTGCGGGTATCGCGGGCAAAGCTGTCGCTGCGGTAATCGGCAAACTTGACCAGCCCGGACCATCCGGCAATCAACGGCGCGGCCAGCGACAGATTCCATTCGCGGCCATAGTGCGCGCCAAGATCGGCGTGGTAGTCGTGACCGGCCACCATCCATGTGGCCTTGCCGATCTTTCCCGAGGCGCTCACGCTGACGTCCTCGAGTCCGCCGGCCGGCGTCACCAGAAATTTGTCGGCCCAGCCATTGAAGGCGTGCAAGGTCGCCAGCGGCGTTTGCAGCGCGTGCTGGCCATTGCCGCCAAGGTGTTCCCAGCCAAGCTTCCAGGTGATGCCCCGCGCCTGCAACGAGGGTTCGATCAACCAGTAATTGTGCGCGAATTGCAGCGGGTTGTCGGCGTAGTCGGTCTGGCGCGCGAACTCGGCGGTCCAACCCCAGGTCAGCGCAGAACCCGCATGACTGCCGCTCCAGCGCAAACCGTGCGTCGCGGTCGACGCCGGGGCGACATCCTGGTCCTCGTGCAGGTAGGCGTAAGCGACCCATTGCTGCGAGCCGTGCTTGAACGATGCATTGAACAGATGGGTGCCGAGGTCGCGCTCACGAGCGAGCGGATCCAGCGCATCGTCGCCGGCAATGCGATGCACGCGATCGAGCCAGTAGTAGCGAAGCTTCAGATCGGCCGTGGGGCTGGCTTCCAATGCGAGCGCATCGAAGGTCTGCTCGTTCTGCCGCCAGCCGACGTTGCCGACGAAGCGCTGGTTGTCGAGCAGGATCCGCTGGCGCCCGATCGTGCCGGCCGCACGCGAGCCGCGCCAGCCCAGCCAGGCCTGGTTGATTTCGGCGCCCGACGGATCGGTGATCGCGGGCAAACCGCTTTGTCCGTTGGCGCCGCTGTTGTAACGGTTGCCCGCACTGGCGATGCCCTCGCCTTCCACCAGCGCCGTCCAGCCGCGGCCGAGTTCGGCGCGCAGCGCCGCGCGCAGGCGCAAGGTATCGGCATCGGCGTCACGGACGAACGCAGCGTCGTCGACGCTTTCGTGGCGCAGGCGCAGGTTCCAGTCGAAGTGCATTACCTCAGTGGCCGCAACGGGTGTAGCCTGCAACGTCAACGCAATACACAGGGGCAGCAGCAGCCGTGACATCAGTGCTTCTCCAACGGGACTGGTTCGAGTTTCGGCTCGTGTTCGCGGCCATGCCTTGACCGGAGTCAAGCGCACCCGACGCCGTCCTCAGCAATTCTTCCTACTTGATTCAGATCAGGGCGAATACCCTGCGCTATCCGGAACATGCCGACATCAGTCCACGAGCCCATGGGGAATCTCGCAATGAAACATGTCACCTCACTACTGCTGCTGGTTGTCGCTGCCAGCGCACTCGCACTCGCCGGCTGCGATCGCAGTCGCGACGCCGAACCGCCGCCTGCGCAGAACACGGCGCAACAAGACACCGGCGGCTCGCTCAAGGGTGACCTCGGCCCACCGCAGGGACCGGACATCGAGGCGGTGCTGACCAGTCCGCCGATGGTTCCGCCGGCCACCGGCCGCAAGGCGCCGGCCCGCGTGATCGTCCAACTGGACGTGGTCGAAAAGGAAATGAATATTTCCGAGGGCGTCACCTACACCTTCTGGACCTTCGGCGGCACGGTCCCCGGCAGCTTCATCCGCGTGCGCCAGGGCGACACGGTGGTCTTCCACCTGCGCAACATGCCGGACTCGAAGATGCCGCACAACATCGACCTGCACGGCGTCACCGGACCCGGTGGCGGCGCTGCATCGAGCTTCACGGCGCCCGGCCATGTCAGCCGTTTCACCTTCAAGGCGCTCAATGCCGGTCTGTACGTGTACCACTGCGCCACTGCCCCGGTCGGCATGCACGTGGCCAACGGCATGTACGGCCTGATCCTGGTCGAGCCGCCGGAAGGACTGCCGCCGGTCGACAAGGAGTACTACGTGATGCAGGGCGACTTCTACACCGCCGGCAAGTATCGCGAGAAAGGCCATCAGAACTTCGACATGCAGAAGGGCATCGACGAGAACCCGACCTACGTGCTGTTCAACGGTTCCGAGGGTGCTCTCACCGGCGACAAGGCGCTGACCGCGAAAGTTGGCGAGAACGTACGCCTGTTCGTCGGCAACGGCGGCCCGAACCTGGTCTCCAGCTTCCACGTGATCGGCGAAATCTTCGACAAGGTCTGGTTCGAGGGAGGCACCCGTTATCAGGAAAATGTGCAGACGACGCTGATCCCCTCGGGTGGCGCGGCGATCATGGAATTCCGTCTGGAAGTGCCCGGCAGCTACGTCATGGTCGATCACTCGATCTTCCGCGCCTTCAACAAGGGTGCATTGGCGATCCTCAAGGCCGACGGTCCCGAGAACAAGGCGATCTATTCGGGCAAGGAAGTCGATGCGATGTATATCGGCGATCGCGCGGGGCCCAACTTGGCCGCGGTAGCCAGTGCAGCGACCGCAGCCACCACCGGTGCATTGACTGTCGACGACCAGATCAAGGCCGGACAGGCGCTCTTCGCCGGCACCTGCTCGACCTGCCACCAGGCCAATGGCGAGGGACTGCCGAATGTATTCCCGCCGCTGGCCAAGTCGGATTACCTGGCCAAGGATCCGAAGAAGCTGATCGACATCGTTCTGCACGGACTCACTGGTCCGGTAACCGTCAACGGCAAGGACTACAACTCCGTGATGCCGCCGATGACGCAGTTGACCGACGATGAAATCGCCAATATCGGTACCTACGTGCTCAACAGCTGGGGCAACCCGGGGGGACGCATCGACAAGGCCGAGGTGGCCGTGGTTCGCAAGGCCGCGCCGGCAGCGGCAGGCGCCGAGCATTGATCGATGCGCCGGCTCGCCACGCTGCTGCTGATGATGGTGCCCTTCGCCGGTGCATTCGCCGGCGACGGGGAATACGTGCGGCTGCCCGGTGGTACGTTTCGCACGGCATTGAAGTACGAGGACAGCAAGAATGGCGTCCGCATCGCTCCCTTCGAGCTGATGCGGCTGCCGGTCACCAATGCCCAGTTCCTTGCCTTCGTGCAAGCCAATCCACAGTGGCGTCGCGACCGCGTGGCCAGTGTGTTCGCCGACGGCCACTACCTTGAAGGCTGGCCCCAGCCCACGCAGCTGACCGGCGAGGTGCAGGCCAGGCAGCCGGTCACGCAAGTTAGCTGGTTCGCGGCGCAAGCCTACTGCGAGGCGCAGCAGGCCAGGCTGCCGACCTGGTCGGAATGGGAATTTGCCGCCGCGGCCGATGAGACCCGGCGCGACGCCCGCGAAGATCCGGCATGGCGCGAGCGCATCCTGTCCTGGTATTCGCGGCCATCCTCGAAAGCCCTGCCAAGGGCCGGGCTGCAAACGCCGAATGCCTATGGCGTGCAGGACCTGCACGGACTGGTCTGGGAATGGACCGATGATTTTTCTTCGTTGCTGGTTTCCGGCGACAACCGCAACCAGGGCGACGCGGACAAGAGCCGCTTCTGTGGCGCCGGCGCCCTGTCGATGGAGGACACCGAGAATTTCGCCGTGCTGATGCGCGTGGCGATGCTGTCATCGCTGGAGGCCAATGGAACCACGCGGAATCTTGGCTTCCGCTGTGCGAGGGATCTGCCATGAAGCGCCTGCTGCGTTGCCTGATCGGTTCGCTCGCGCTGGCCGCCGGCCTGTCGGCGCTCGCCGCGCCTGCCAATCCGCTGCCTTCCGACTCGGTCTACCAGCTGGACGTGCCGATGGTCGACCAGTCCGGCCGGTCGCTGAATTGGCGCGACCAACGCGGCCGTCCGCGCGTGGTGTCGATGTTCTACAGCTCCTGTCCTTACATCTGCCCGCTGATCGTCGATAGCGGCAAGGCGATCGAACACGCATTGACGCCGGCCGAGCGGGCGCGGCTCGGCATCACGCTGGTCAGCCTTGACCCGAAACGCGATACCCCGCGCGCGCTTGCCGCACTCGCGGCGCGGCGCCAGCTCGATCCGGTCCGATGGACCTTGCTGCGTCCCGCCGAACGCGACGTGCGCGCGATCGCCGGCGTGCTTTCGATTCGCTATCGCGCGCTGGCCGACGGGGAGTTCAACCACACGAGTGTGTTGATCCTGCTCGATGCCGATGGCCGGGTGCTGGCGCGGACCGAGCAGATCGGGACGCGACTGGAGCCTGGCTTCGTCGCGGCGGTTCGCCGCGCGGTTGCAGCGAGTGCCAAGCCGAAACCACGAGCGCCAGCCTCTGGTAGCTGACGCGACGAATCCCGGCCCCTGACGAGCCGTCATTGCGGGAAGTACACTCTGGCTTCCATTCCCGGCCGTAGGAGTCGTCAGATCATGGGTAAAGTTCGTCGGACAGGTCTTGCGCTGGTCATCGGCCTCTTGTCAACATCGGCAACTGCGCAGCAGCAACCCGACCCGACCAATGAGGAAGCCGTCGTCGCGACACCGGCGCCGGCGGTGCAGGCCGCGACGCTGCCGGCACCGTCAGCGACGCCAGCCACCCCGGCCAACGATCCGCCACCGGATTCCGACGTATTCCTCACCAGCCTGGACATCCCGAAACAAGCCGTTGGCACGCCGAAGAACATCACCCGTCGCGAAGGCTACGATAACCAGCCAGCATTCTTGAACGATGGCTCCGCCCTGCTGTATGTCGTCGGCAAGGACGACGCGACCGACATCTATCGCTATGACATTGCCACCGGCCTGACAACCCGGGTCACCAGGACGGACGAGAGCGAATATTCGCCCACGCCGCTTCCGGACAATCGCAGCTTCTCCGCCGTTCGCGTCGCCAAGCCGAACGCCCAGGGAACCGATTCAACCAACCCGCCGGTCTGGCGCTATGGCCTCGACGGCAAGCCCGGTGAACAGCTGATCGATGTGACCGCCGTTGGCTACCACGCCTGGCTGGATCCCGGCCATATCGCGGTCTTCGTTGTCGGCGACGAGGCCCAGAACCAGGCACACAAGCTGCTGCTGGTCGACCTGAATACGGGAGCCTCGACGCTGCTTTCGGAGGCACCCGGACGTCAGCTCGGGCGCACTCCGGATCGGAAACGGGTTTCGTTCGTCGACAAGAGCGATCCGAAACACTGGCGTGTCGTGGCCAGGGCTGCCGGCGACGACGAGCCCCTGTTCCTGGTCGATACGCCCAGAGGTCCGGACGAAGAAAAGGAAGAAGATCGCAGCGAGGACTACACCTGGTTGCCGGATGGTTCGCTGATGATGGCCAAGGGCAATACGCTGCTGCGCTGGGATGGCAGGCCTGGCGCGGGATTGAAGCCGTTCGCGACGCTGGAAAATCTGGGCGGCGATATCAAGAGGTTGGCGGTGAGCAAGGATGGCAAGCAGCTGGCTTTCGTCGTGCAGCTGCGCAGGGACTAAGCGGCGTATCGCCGCGGGGTGGCTGGCTGCATGGACCTGCAGCACAGCCCCATCATGGGCGTGGCGAAAACGGCAGCATCCGCCGCAGCGTGTTGTCGCGAAGGAAGTAGTGGTGGAACAGCCCGGCGGCCGCGTGGATGCCGATGAGGAAGTAGCCGGTCTTGCCCGCCGTCTTGTGTAGATCCTCAATAGTTTCCGCTAATACCTTGTTTTCATTGATTAGTGGCGGCAGTTCCAGCCCGAAAAACGGGATCGCCTCGCCTTCCGCGCTAAGGATCATCCAGCCAGCGATGGGCATGGCGAACATCAGCAGGTAGAGCGCCAGGTGCATCGTCCTGGCGGCCAGCGTTTGCCAGCGCGGCGGCGCGGGCACGATGCCCGGCACCGGACCGGTCAGGTGCACGATGACGCGCAGGGAAACCAGCGCCAGCACCGACAGCCCCAGCATGAAGTGCCAGGTCTTGAGTGCCTCGCGCGGATCGCTGCCCCGCGGATAAATCTCGCGCAACTCGATGCAGGTGTAGACGGCCGCGATCAGCAGCAGCATCAGCCAGTGGAAGCCGATCGACAGCGAGCCGTAGCGATGGGCGTCGTTGCGCAAGTTCATCGGATCGCACCCCCCGGATATTTTCAGAGAGATTCTCGCACGCAACTGCTTGGGTATCGAGCGGCAGGCCGGCGACCCGATTCTCATCCAGGCACCGCCATCTGAACTTGACCTGGGTCAAGTCGCGCATCGGCGTGACCCGGAAAATATATGCCGGACTGCTCGAGGGATTGGCCATGGCCGCAGAGGCAACTACAGGAACCTACAACGACAAGATTGTGCGCCAGTTCACGGCCATGACCGTGGTCTGGGGCGTGGTCGGCATGTTGGTCGGCGTGTTCATCGCCGCCCAGCTGTATTGGCCCGAATTGAACTTCGGCATCCCCTGGCTCAGCTACGGGCGATTGCGGCCGCTGCACACCAACGCGGTGATCTTCGCCTTCGGCGGCTGCGGCCTGATCGCCACCAGCTACCACGTGGTGCAGCGCACCTGCCACGTCCGCCTGTTCTCGGACAAGCTGGCGGCATTCACCTTCTGGGGCTGGCAGGCGGTGATCGTCGCCGCGGCCATCACGCTGCCGTTGGGCCTTACCCAGGGCAAGGAATACGCGGAACTGGAATGGCCGATCGACCTGTTGATCGCCGCGGTGTGGATCGCCTACGCGGTCGTGTTCTTCGGCACCATCGCCAAGCGCACCGTCAAGCACATCTACGTCGCGAATTGGTTCTACGGCAGTTTCATCCTGGCCATCACGCTGCTGCACGTGTTCAACAACCTGGCGCTGCCGGTAACCTTCGGCAAGTCGTACTCGGCCTACTCCGGGGCGGTCGACGCCATGGTGCAGTGGTGGTACGGCCACAATGCCGTCGGCTTCTTCCTGACCGCCGGCTTCCTGGGCATGATGTATTACTTCGTGCCCAAGCAGGCTGGGCGGCCGGTCTATTCGTACCGGCTGTCGATCGTGCATTTCTGGTCGCTGATCGCGGTCTATATGTGGGCCGGTCCGCACCACCTGATGTACACCGCGCTGCCGGACTGGGCGCAATCGGTGGGCATGGCTTTTTCGCTGATCCTGCTGGCTCCGAGTTGGGGCGGCGCGATCAACGGCATGATGACGCTGTCCGGCGCCTGGCATAAGTTGCGCACCGATCCGATCCTGAAGTTCCTGATCGTCGCCATCTCCTTCTACATGATGAGCACGTTCGAGGGACCGATGATGTCGATCAAGACGGTCAACTCGCTGTCGCACTACACCGACTGGACAGTCGGCCACGTGCATGCCGGCGCCTTGGGCTGGGTGGCGATGATCACCGTCGGCTCGATCTATTCGATGTTGCCGCGATTGCTCGGCCAGGCGCGCATGTATTCGGTCCGGGCGATCGACCTGCATTTCTGGCTGCACACCGTCGGCGTGGTGTTCTACATCTCCTCGATGTGGATCGCCGGCGTGATGCAGGGCCTGATGTGGCGCGCAACCAATGCCGACGGCACGCTCACCTACAGCTTCGTCGAATCGCTCAACGCCACCTATCCCTACTACCTGGGACGGCTCTGCGGCGGCCTGCTGGCGCTGACCGGCATGCTGATCATGGCCTGGAATGTCATCCGCACCTGGCAGGCAGCGCCGGCGCACCAGTCGGTTCCCGTGCTGCCGCCCGATGCTGCTTCCGCGATTGCCTGAGGCCCGACCATGAGCCATTCACACGAAAAGATAGAAACCAACGTCGGCCTGATGGCGGTGCTGATCGCGGTGGTGCTGACCTTCGGCGGCCTCGCCGAAATCATCCCGCTGATGTACCAGGCCGAAGTGATCGAGCCGCTGCCCGGCGTGAAGCCCTACCCGGCGCTGCAACTGGCCGGTCGCGACGTCTATATCCGCGAAGGCTGCTACAGCTGCCACTCGCAGATGGTGCGCACGCTGCGCTTCGAGACTGAGCGCTACGGCCATTACTCTCTTGCCGGCGAATCGGTCTATGACCGCCCGTTCCAGTGGGGCAGCAAGCGCACCGGTCCCGACCTGGCGCGCGTCGGCGGCCGTTACTCCGACGACTGGCATCGCGTGCACCTGGAAAATCCGCGCGACGTGGTGCCGGAATCGAACATGCCCGCGTTCCCGTGGCTGGCCAAGACCACGGTCGACGGTGCGCTGATCACCGAGAAGTTGGCGGCGCTGCGCACCCTGGGCGACCCGTACACCGACGACGACATCCTCGGCGCCCGCGAAGCAGTCGCCGGAAAAACCGAACTCGACGCCCTGGTCGCCTACCTGCAGGGCCTTGGCAAGCACGCTCCGCGAGGTGGCTGAGATGATTTCCGGGATCGTTACTTCAATCCTGCTGGTGATGTTCGTCGGCGCGTGGATCTGGGCGTGGAGCCCGAAGCGCAAGGACGAATTCGATGCGGCCGCACAGTTGCCGCTGGACGATGCACGTGAATTTGCCGCGGAGGATCAGCGATGACTGCGGGATGGTCGTGGTACGTGATTGCACTGGTGGTGCTGAACATCGGCGGCTGCGTCTGGCTGCTGTGGTGGACGGGCAAACGCCGGCCCGGCGACCCGGCGCCAACCGACACCAGCCATGTCTGGGATGGCGACCTCACCGAATACAACAAGCCGATGCCGCGCTGGTGGATAAACCTGTTCTACCTGACGGTAGTTTTTGGCGTGGGCTACCTCATCTACTATCCCGGTCTCGGCGCCTTCGCCGGCACGTCCAAATGGACATCGGCCAAAGAGCATGACGCCGACAAGGCTGCCGAAGATCGCAAGCTGGCGAAAACTTTCAGTCCCTATGCCGGACAGCCGATCGACACGCTCGCGCGCGATCCCAAAGCGCTGGCCCTGGGCCGTTCGATCTTCAGCCATACCTGCGCCACCTGCCATGGTTCGTCGGCCCGCGGCGCCGTCGGTTACCCGAACCTGAGCGACAAGATCTGGCACTGGGGCGGCTCGCCGGAGCGCGTGCTGGAAACCGTGCTGGACGGGCGCGAAGGCGTGATGCCGCCCTGGGGCACCGTGCTCACCGGCATGGGCGGCGAACATGCCGTCGACCACGTGGCGGCGTATGTCGACACGCTGTCGGCATCCGGGAAGTCGCGGCAAAACGATTACATGGTGGCGCGCGGCAAACCCCTGTACGAGGGCTTGTGCGTGGCTTGCCACGGCCCGGCCGGCAAAGGCAACCCGCAACTGGGCGCGCCCGATCTGACCGACGACTACTGGTTGTACGGCAACAGCAACGAGAGCATCTACAAAACCATTTCCGAGGGTCGCCACGGCGCGATGCCCGCGCACCGGGCGCTGCTCGGCGAAACGCGCGCCCGGCTGGCCGCGGCCTATGTCTGGTCGATCTCGAACTCCCTGGGTGTCGAAAAGCAATGACCGACTACACCCTGCCCCGGTTCGATCATCCGCCGCGCCCCATGGCGCAGCGGATCGGTGCGATCATGTGGCCGAGTTTTTTTTCCGCCGGCGTGGCGACGATGGTCTTCTTCGCCTTCGTCGATCCGCTCGCGCTGCGCGACCTGACTTTCCCGGAGCTGTCCATTACCCGGGAGCTGGGCTACACGATCGGCTTCTTCATGTTCTGGCTCGCGACTGCGGGCGCCAGCCTTTTCACCTGGATACTGCTGCGCCCGGCGGCGCGTTTCAACAAGCCGCTGCCGCCAGAGCGGTGAGCCGGCGATGAACAAGAAAATCGCCATCGAGCTGCTCGATAGCAGCGGCAACAGCCTGTACGAGAGCGAGCGCAAGATTTATCCGCGCGACGTGGCCGGCCGTTTTCAGTCGTGGCGCAAAGTCGCGGTATTCGTCCTGCTCGGCATCTTCTACGGCTTCCCGTGGTTGCGCTGGGACGGGCGCCAGGCCGTGTTGTTCGATCTTCCGGCGCGCAAGTTCTATGTGTTCGGCTTGAGCTTCTGGCCGCAGGACTTTGTCTTCCTGGCCCTGTTGCTGATCATCGCCGCGTTGGTGCTGTTCTTCTTCACCACCATCGCCGGGCGGCTGTGGTGCGGCTACGCGTGTCCGCAGACCGTGTGGACCGAAGTGTTCCTGTGGATGGAGCAATGGACCGAAGGCGACCGCAATCGCCGCATGAAGCTGGACAAGGCGCCGTGGGGCGTGAACAAGCTGCTGCGCAAGGGGAGCAAACATCTGCTCTGGCTGGTGTTTGCGCTGTGGACGGGTTTCACGTTCGTCGGCTTTTTCACCCCGATCACCGAGCTTGGCGCGCGCGCGCCCTGGCAATGGAGTGGCTGGGAATCGTTCTGGGTGCTGTTCTATGCGCTCGCCACCTGGGGCAATGCCGGCTTCCTGCGCGAGCAGGTATGCAAGTACATGTGCCCGTACGCGCGTTTCCAGAGCGCGATGTTCGACCGCAACACCCTGATCATCGCCTACGACCCGATGCGCGGCGAGCCGCGCGGGCCGCGCGGACGGGTGCTTGGCAGCGTGCTGCAACGAGCACGGGGCCTGCTGGATCCGGGCATGGCCTACGACCTGGTATTTCGCGCCGCGCAACATCCGACGGCCGCCGACGCCGCGGTGCAGGCGCGCGGGGGCACCGCCATCGCCGACAGCGGCATCAAGGACGTCGCGCCGCTGCCGAAATTCGAGCTCGACCAGCTTGGCGACTGCATCGACTGCACGATCTGCGTGCAGGTCTGCCCGACCGGCATCGATATTCGCAACGGCCTGCAATACGAGTGCATCGCCTGCGGCGCCTGCATCGACGCCTGCGATGAGGTCATGGACAAGGTCGGCTACCCGCACGGACTGATCCGCTATTCGACCCAGAACGCCATCGACGGCAAGCCGACGCGGGTGCTGCGCCCGCGCGTGTTCGTCTACGGATTGCTGCTGTTGACGCTGTGCGCCGGCTGGGCCTGGGGCGTGAGCCATCGCATCCCGTTGATCGCCGAAGTGCTGCGCGACCGCAATGCCCTGTACCGCGTGGTTGGCGACGGCCGCGTCGAGAACAGCTATACGCTGAAGATCATCAACAAGGATTCCAAACCGCAGCGCTATCGGATTTCGCTGCAGGCACCGGGTGGCATCGTCCTGGCTGGCGGCGAGCGCACGATCGAAGCGGCGGCGGAAGAAGTGCTGAGCCTGCCGGTGTCTTTGTCGGCGCCCGATTCGCTGCACGGCAAGCAGACTGTGACCTTCAAGGTCGAAACCCTCGATGGGCAGACACGAAAATCCGTGCCGTCCAGTTTTTTCGGACCCATGTGATGAGCGAACGATCTCCCTTGCGTGAACCCATGGTCTGGCTAATGGTGGGGCTGCCAGCCGTATCGGTCATCGCCGGCATCGGCCTGGTGGTGGCGGCGGTGCGCAGTGGCGGCGCCGACCAGGTCAGCGACAAAGTGCAGCGCACGGCGCAGATCCAGGTTACCGAGCTGGGCCCGGACGCACGCGCACAGGCGATGAAGCTTTCCGCGGTATTGCGCCTGGAGGCGAACGCCGTCGATGTGTTGCCAGTGAATGGAGAATTTGCTCGGGACCAGGCGCTCGTACTCCGCCTGAGCCACCCGACCGACGCGGCCCTGGATCGCAAGCTGACACTGCAGCCGACGACGCTCGGCTGGCGCGCCGCCGGCGATCTTCGCGCCAGCCATGACTGGATCGCACAGCTCGCGCCCGGCGACGGTCATTGGCGCGTGCACGGCCGGATCGAGGCGGGACAGCGCGCCTCCTACCTGGGGCCGGCCCTGGTCGGCGATTGACGGCCGTGGACGTGCTCGCCGGCCCGGCCTGTTACCACTGTGGAGAAACAATTCCGGCAGGACGCTCCGATCAGCACACGGCCATGGTGGACGGCAAAGCGCAGGTATTCTGCTGCAGTGGGTGCGCAGCGGCCGCCCGATGGATCGGCAAAGCCGCCCTATCCGACTATTACCATTTCCGCAGCCAGAATGCCGGGCGCGTCGGCACCGAAGCGTTGGATTACTCGGCCTGGGACAGCAACTCGGTCCTCGCCGAACACAGCCGCGAGGCGCCCGGCGGACGCGAGATCACCGTGCTCACCGATGCGATGCGCTGCGCGGCGTGCGCGTGGCTGATCGACCGTGCGCTGCGCCAGGAAACCGGGGTGCTCGATGCCGGCGCCAACGCGATCACCGGCCGCATCACGCTGCGCTGGGATCCGCGGCAAACGAAGCTTTCGACCTTGATGGCGCGCCTTGCCGCGTTGGGCTATCGCCCGTGGCTGGCCACCGGCGAAGCGCGCGAGCGCGGGCAGCGCAGCGAACGTCGGCGCTGGCTGCTGCGGCTCGGCGTCGCCGGTCTGGGCGCGATGCAGGCGATGATGTTCGCCGAAGCCCTGTACCTGGATACCAGCGGCGAGATGGCCAGCGCGACGCGCGACTTCTTCCGCTGGATCACCTTCCTGGTCGCGACGCCCGTAGTTTTCTACTCCGGCTGGCCGTTCCTGGAAGGCATGGCCCGCGAACTGCGTGCGCGCCGCCTCGGCATGGATACGCTGATCGCCGGCTCGACCTTGCTCGCCTACTTCGCCAGTCTGCTGGAAACGCTGCGTGGCGGCCCCCACGTCTGGTACGACGCGGCGGTGATGTTCGTGCTCCTCTTGCTGCTCGCGCGCATGCTCGAACAACGCGCGCGCCGCATCGCCAGCGCGCAGGTCGACGCGCTCGCCCGCGCGCGTCCCGCGCTGGCGACGCGCGAAATCGCCGACGGGCGCACCGAACAGGTGCCGCCGGCGGAACTCAAGGTTGGCGACATCGTGCGCGTGGCCGCTGGCGAAGCCGTGCCAGCCGATGGCGTCCTGCTCGATCATGGTTCCACGTTCGACGAATCGCTGGTCAGCGGCGAGTCGACGCCGGTGCTGCACGAAGCCGGTGATGACGCCCTGGCCGGCAGCGTTTGCCAGGAACATCCGGCGCGACTGCGGATTACCCGCGTCGGCAGCGACACCTGGCTTTCGCAATTGACCCGATTGATCGAACGCGCGCAGGGCGAACGACCGGCAATGGCCCGCATCGCGGATCGGATCGCCGCCGGCTTCGTGACAGTTCTGCTGTTCTGCGCGGCTGGGGTCTATCTGTGGTGGCGGCAGCACGACCCGGCGCGCGCATTGGAAGTGACGCTCGCGCTGCTGGTCGTCAGTTGTCCCTGCGCCTTGTCACTGGCCATCCCGGCGGCGCTAACCGCAGGCCATGGCGCGCTGGCCAGGCTCGGCGTGCTTGGCCTGCGTGCCGATGCCCTGAGCGCATTGGCGCGGGTCGATCGCATCGTGTTCGACAAGACCGGCACGCTCAGCACCAACCAGCCGACGCTCGCCGAGGTGGAAGTGTTCGATGGCTTTAGCCGTGACTACGTCTTGCAGATTGCGGCTGCGCTCGAACATGACAGCCGGCATCCCCTGGCACGCGCCATCGCGGCGCACCCGTCGCGCAACGGGACGCAACCCTCGTCAGGGGATACTGACAGGGAGCACCCCACGCTCGCCGCCACCGAAGTCCGCGGCACGCCGGGCCTGGGTATCGAAGGCAGCGTCGACGGCCGGCGCTGGCGGATCGGCCGCGCCGATTTCGCCGCCGCCCGCGGCGACGATGGCGCGATCTGGCTCGGCGACGGCGCCCATGCCATCGCCCGCTTCGAAATCAGCGAGACCTGTCGTGTCGACGCAGCTGCCGCAATCGCTATGCTGCGCAAGCAAGGCCTCGGCGTGGAGCTATGCAGCGGCGATTCCAGCGCGGCCGCGCACCTGTTCGGCTCGCTGGTGGACATTCGCGAAATTCGCGCGCGCCAGCTGCCGGAAGACAAACTCGCCCACGTCCGTCAGCTGCAAGCGCGCGGCCATGTGGTGGCGATGATCGGCGATGGCCTGAACGACGCGCCGGTGCTCGCCGGCGCCGACGTGTCGCTGGCGATGGCCGATGGCGCGGCGCTGGCGCAACGCGCGGCCGACCTGGTGATCACCAGCAGTTCGCTGTTGCGAATTCCGCAAGCCATCGCGCTGGCGCGGCGCACGCGCAGGATCATCCGGCAGAACCTGGCGTGGGCGCTGGTTTACAACGTGGTTGCATTGCCGATGGCGGCCACCGGACAAGTGACGCCATGGCTCGCCGCGCTGGGCATGGCGTTATCCTCCTTGCTGGTCACCCTGAATGCGTTGCGGCTCGCACGCGTGGTGCACGACTGATGACGATTCTGTTGATGCTGGTCCCACTCAGCCTGGTCCTGCTCGGACTGGCGGTCTGGGCGTTCGTCTGGGCGGTGCGCGGCGGCCAGTACGACGACCTCGACACGCCGGCCGTCGATATCCTGCGCAGGGATGCCGCCGACACGCAGCCGGCGCACTCCCTCGACGTAAAGCCCGAACGCGATGCCGATTGACTGGCTGACGCTGGGCGCGGCACTGCTCACCGGCTTGCTCGGTGGCGCCCATTGCGCGGCCATGTGCGGCGGCATCGCCACTGGTTTTTCCGCGATGTCCGCGCGCTCCGGCTGGTTGCCGGCCTTGGAGGCAAATATCGGCCGGGTCGGCGGCTATGTGCTTGCCGGCGCGATCGCCGGAGGCATCGGCCACGGCATTGTCCGGGCGGCCCGGCTGGACTGGCTGACGCTCGGCCTGCGCATGCTGGTCGGCATGGTGCTGATCGTGGCCGCCCTGCGCCTGCTCGACCGCCGCGGCCGGCTTGGCTTTCTGTCGCGACCGGGCGCCGGCATCTGGCCGCTGCTGCGCCCGCTGCAACATCGCCTGTTGCCCGCCGACACGCGCAGCCGGCGCATCGGACTGGGCGTGTTGTGGGGTTGGCTGCCGTGCGGGCTGAGCACCACGCTGCTGGCGGCGGCGTGGCTGCAGGCCAGCGCCATCAACGGCGCCCTGACCATGGCTGCCTTCGGACTCGGCACGTTGCCGGTGATGCTGCCGCTGACCTGGTCGGGCGCCCGATTGGGCGGCTGGTTGCAGCGGCCGGGACGGCGCAGCGCGGTTGCCTTGCTGGTGTTGCTGGCCGGCGTACTGACCCTGGCCGGGCCTTGGCTGATGCAGGTGCCGGCACTGCACGGCGTGCTCAGCGCCCTTGGCTGCCAGCCGTTGCCTGGCTAGGAACGCCGCGTGTTCTAGCGACGCTGGTTGCGCGCGCCGGGATCCGGCGCTTCGGTGTAATGCACCAGGCGCTCGAGCTCGGCGCTATTGGTGATCTCGACATGCCGCCCGCGCACTTCGATCACCCCGTCTTCCTGCAACCGCGTAAAGCCGCGACTTACCGTCTCCAGGGCCAGCCCGAGGAAACGCGCGATATCTTCACGGCTCATCGGCAACTTGAACGCATGCCCGGACAAGCCGAGCAGCCGGTAGCGCTCGCCCAAGCCGTGCAGGAACAGGGCGATGCGTTCATTGGCCTGGCGGCGGACCAGGATATCCATGTGGTCCTGATCGCGATCCACGCTGTGCCCGATCACTTTCAGCAACTGGTGCTGCAGGCTCGGCACCTGCGCGGCGACTCTGGCCAGTTCTTCGAAGGGAACATCGCAAACATTGGCCGTGGTCAGCGCGATCGCCTCGACCCGATGATGGCCCGCGCCCAGGGCGTCCAGTCCGATCAGATCGCCTGGCAGATGGAAACCAAGGACCTGTTCCTCGCCGTCCTCGCTGATCGCGACCGTCTTGAAAGCGCCATCGCGGGCCACGTATACCGAGCCGAGCGGATCGCCGATCCGGAACAGCCGCTCGCCCCGCTCCACCGGGCGCCGGCGGCGCACGATGTCGTCCAGGCGCGACAGGTCATCGGCGCCGATGCCCGCGGGCAGGCAGAGCTGCCGCAGCGAACACTGGGTACAGCTTTGGCGCAAGCGCACCAGATCCAAGGGGATTGGATTGACCATATGCCCATCATCGCACGGAGCCATGGCGTTTCGGGAAGAGCCTGGCCCCGCCGGCCCTCGCCGTTCAGGGAAACGGACCTTTGTTGACGTGCGTCAACATCCACCCCGCGCCGGGGAGGGCTAATGCTGTTGCTGGGGAATTCAAAGGCTAGCGCCGGAGGTGTGCCATGAACATCAATGTGAAGGACAAGGTACTGCGTCAAGACATCGCCGACGAACTGGACTTCGAGCCCAGCGTCGATTCAGCCGATATCGGCATTGCCGTGGAAAACGGCGTGGTCACGCTTACCGGCCATGTGCCCAGCTTCACCCAGAAGCTGGCGGCCGAGCGGGCTGTCTGGCGGGTGAAGGGCGTCAAGGCGCTCGCCCAGGAGATACAGGTTCGTCTGGCCGGCGACAAGAAGAACAACGACGACGAAATCGCCCAGCGGGCGGTCTCCCTGCTCGCCTGGAATTCATCGGTACCGCCCAACGCGGTGCGCGTCACCGTGCAGAACGGGCTGGTCACGCTGCAGGGCAAGGTGGACTGGAACTACCAGCGTGTCGCCGCCGAGGCCGACGTCCGCAAGCTGTCCGGTATTGTCGGGCTGATCAACAACATCACTCTGGTGCCGGATACGACTGCGCAACCGTCCGAGGTCAAACGCAGCATCGCCGACGCATTGAAGCGGCATGCGGAAGTCGAGGCGGACCGCATCAGGGTATCCGTTCGCGATAGCGGTGTCGTCAGCCTGGAAGGCGAAGTGCACAACTGGGACGAACGCGATGCCGCTGAACGCGCGGCATGGTGTGTGCCGGGGGTCCGCGCGGTCGAAGACCACCTCCGGATCGGATGAACTGATAACCAGGCGTGATTGGTCGGCGACGGCCGACCCGGAGGGACAAGCAATGGTGGTGCCCGCGTCAATTCCGTCCCCCGGGGCCGCGCCGGCGGCCATGCCGTCGCCGAGCGTGGAACTGATTGCCCACGACTTGCGCAACTATTTCGCCAACATCATTTTTGCGGCGGACCTGCTTTGCGACTCCGATTCGGCCAGTCCGCGCCAGCATCGGCTTGCCGACTCCATTCGAAACTCGGCCGATTCGGGCATCCTGTTCCTGCAGGCGTTCCTCGACCAGCAGGAACACCAGGCACACGGCGCCAGAATAGAACCGCTGCCGGTGCGGCAGTTGTTGTGCGAGGCGGTGGACCTGTTCAGCCGCAGCGCCGAGGCGAAGGGAATCAGCCTGGAACTGATCGGCCACGAAACGGTGATCGTCGCCGGGCTTCGCGATGGCGTCATGCACGTGCTGCAGAACCTGGTTTCGAATGCCGTCAAGTATTCGCCGCATGACACCATCATCAGCATCACCGCCAGCAGGCACGGAAATTCCGGCTGGATGCAGGTCATGGATCGCGGCCCCGGCATCAGCGAAGGAGACCAGGCAAGACTGTTCCAGCGTTACGTTCGCCTGTCCGCCAAGCCGACCGACGGCGAAAGCACGAGCGGCCTCGGCCTGGCGCTGGCCAAGCAGCAGGCCCGGGCGATGGGCGGCAACCTGTGGTACGAACGCCGCCTCGGCGGCGGCTCGATCTTCACCCTCGAACTCCCCCTGATCCCGTAACCTGTGGGAGCGGCTTCAGCCGCGAAGCCCCCCCACCCAACCGTACGAGCGACCGACCAGACGTTCGTCCGTTGGAAAGCCAGCCGCGGAGGCCCTTGATCCGAATCAATGCGACACTGACGCCCCCGCCCTACCTTTGTCGCATGCACCTGAAATCCCTCCTCGCCGCCTTGCTCCTGACGCTCGCCGGAGCCGTTCTTGCGCAAGGCGCCAAGACCTCCGCAGCGATCGACCGGCCACCGGCCTACCTGCTGCCAGGTGAATTCATCTGGACGCCGGAAGCCGTGCCGGCCGGTCCCCTGGTGATGGTGATCAGCCTCGACGAGCAACGCGCCTACGTCTATCGCAACGGCGTGCGCATCGGCGTGAGCACGGTCAGCACCGGCAAAGTGGGCAAGGAAACGCCGACCGGCGTATTCACCATCCTGCAGAAGCACAAGGATCACCGGTCGAACCTGTACGACGATGCGCCGATGCCATATATGCAGCGGCTGACCTGGGGCGGCGTCGCGCTGCATGCCGGCAAGCTGCCCGGCTATCCGGCCTCGCATGGTTGCATACGCCTGCCTTTCGAGTTCGCACGCAGGCTGTTCGAGGTCACCAACTTCGGCATGACCGTGGTGATCGCCGCCGAGGCCGAACACAGCGCGGAACTCGCTCACCCGGGATTGTTTGCGCCGCTGATCACCCAGCCGGTGATCGCACCGCAGACCGTGCCGCGCTTGTCCTGGCTGAAGGCATTCAACTGGACGCCGGAGAAGTCGCCGCTGGGTCCGTTGAGCATCCTGGTCAGCACCAGCGACCGGCGCGTGCTGGTGATCCGCAACGGCATTGAAATCGGACGCGCCAGGATTTCTGTCGCCGCCGGCGCGCCGATCGGCACCCAGGCCTACGTCTTGCTGGCCGGCGACGCCGGTGTGCCAAGTGCGGTGGTGCCGAATCGGCCGCGCAAGATCTGGCAATCGATTCCGATGCCCGGCTATGCAGCCAGGGTGGGCACCTCGATCGACCCGAACGCGTCCAGCCGGGTCACTGTGGCGCCGGAATTCGCGCACCTGGTCTACGATCAATTGCAGCCTGGCACCACGCTGCTGTTGACCGACGCCCCCGTGTTGCCCAGGACTACCGGCCGGTCGATGACGGTAATCACGTCCGACGACGAATAAGCGGCAGCCCGGAGGGGTTTTCCGGCGATTGACCAGGGTCAATATGCAGCCTGCGCGGCTGGACTAGAGTGGCCACGTAATCCACGCATGGGGACACTGCCATGATCCGCGAGATCTTTGTACCGTTACTGCGCTTCGACAGCGATGCCGCAGCGATCGATGCCGCACTCAGCCTGGCCAAGGCCCACGACGCGCACATTTCTGCGCTGGTCACGCTCGAGCACCCGATGCCCCTGGTCACCGAGTTCGGTTACGTGCCGGTGGAGGCAAGCCAGCGCGAGTTGGATGAAGCGAGCGCCGCCGCCGAGGCGCAGGCGGCTCGCGCCCGCACGCAACTGGCGCGCGAAGCGGTATCCAGCGAAGTCAGGCTGACCGAGGTCATGATGTTGTGGAGCGAGGAAACGGCGGCCCTGCATGCCCGGCACGCCGACATTTCGGTCCTGGGCGGGCCCGATCCGAAGCAGGCATCGCCGCGCTTTGCGCTCACCTTCAAGAGCCTGCTGCTCAGCTCCGGCCGCCCGGTACTGGTGGTGCCGACCGGGGCCAGCCTGCCCAGTCCTTTGCGTCGCGTGGTGTTGGCCTGGAAGCCGACCGCCGAGGCCACGCGTGCATTGCACGATGCCCTGCCCTTGCTGGCCGGCGCCAGCGAGATCGACGTGTTGATGATCGACCCGCAGGTGGCCGAAGGCCGTCATGGCGAACAACCCGGCGCCGATATCGCGCGACACCTGTCCCGGCATGGCCTGACGGTGAATGTCGTGTCGATGCCGAAAGAGGGTCGGAGCATCGGCGCCAACCTTTTGCGGCATGCGCAGGAAGTGGACGCCGATTTGCTGGTGATGGGCGGCTACGGACATGCCCACTGGCGCGAGGTGATCCTCGGCGGTGCGACGCGGACGGTGCTCGATGGGATGCGCAAGGCCGTCCTGTTTTCGCACTGACTCCAACAAGCGCGAACCCTGATCGATCGCTTGGTCCACAATCCAGGCCATGAGCGGGACGTCGATCAGGGTCGTGATCAATGGCGAGGCTGCCGAATTCGCGGCCGGCACCTCCGTGCTGCAGGCCCTGCGCACCCGGGCAATCGAACTACCCACGCTATGCCACGACGATCGCCTGGCGCCGGTCGGCCATTGCTGGTCGTGCGCGGTCGAGATCGCCTCCGGCCCAGGCCTGCCGTTTCGCAATCGCCCGGCCTGCCATGAACTGCTGCGCGACGGCGCCCAGATCCGCACCGACGGCGAGGCGCTGGACGCCTTTCGTCGCAACCTGCTCGAGCAACTTGCCGACCGGGTAGCGCCGGCCGAGCTGGAACGCTTTCCCGACAAGGCGCTGCACGGTGCGCTCAGGCGCTTGGGCATTGCAGCGCGCGGCACGCAGTCGGAGGCGTCCGGGATCGACCACTCGCACCCGCACATCCGCGTCGACATGAGCCGCTGCATCGATTGCCGGCGCTGCGTCCGCATCTGCGATGACCTGCAGGGCGAATCCGTCTGGCACGTGATCGGCCGCGGCGCCGACACGCGCATCGGCACCGAAGGCGATGTGCCGCTGCTCGAAAGCCCCTGCGTGGGTTGCGGCGCCTGCGTCGACACTTGCCCCACCGCCGCGCTGACCGATGCCACGGCCTGGCATTCCGCACCCGCAGAGTCCTGGACGCGAACCATCTGTCCGTATTGCGCAGTCGGCTGCGAACTGGAAGTCGGCGTCGCCGGGGATCGCATCGTCGCCACGCGTCCGGTGCTGGATGCGCCCTCGAACAAAGGACATCTGTGCGTCAAGGGCCGCTACGCGCATGCCTACGTCGATGCCGACGACCGCATTACCAGCCCGCACCTGCGCCGGGGCGGCGATTGGCAGACGGTCGCTTGGGATGAAGCAATCGCATTCGCCGCCGACGGCCTGCGCCGGATTGCCGCCGAGCACGGACCAGACGCCATCGGCGTGCTCGGCTCGGCGCGCGCCACCAATGAGGAAAACTACCTGACGCAGAAATTCGCCCGCGTAGCGATCGGCACCAACAACGTCGACTGCTGCGCGCGCGTCTGCCATACACCGAGCGCGGCGGCGCTCAAGCACATGCTCGGCACGGGCGCGGCAACCAACAGTTTCGACGACATCGAGCAGGCGGCAAGTTTCCTGATCGTCGGCGCCAATCCGCTGGAGAACCATCCCGTGGTCGGCGCCCGCATTCGCCAGCAGGTTCGCCGCGGCGCCCGCCTGGTCGTCATCGATCCGCGTCGCACGGCGCTGGCGGCCATCGCTGAAATCCATCTGGCGCCGCGCGCGGGCACCAACGTGCCGCTGCTCAATGCCTTGGCGCAGGTGTTGTTCGCCGAGGAACTGGTCGATCGCGAGTTCCTGGCCGCGCGCGTCGACGGCGTGGCCGAGTTCGCCGAATTCATTGCTGCCTGGACACCGGAACGCGCCGCCGCGATTTGCGCCGTGTCGCCGGAGGACATCCGCGCCGCCGCGCGGATCTATGCCGGCGCGCGGCCCGCGATGTGCCTGCATGGCCTCGGCGTGACCGAACATGTGCAGGGCACCCAGGGCGTGATGGACCTGATCAATCTCGCCCTGCTCACCGGCAACCTGGGCCGGCCGGGCACGGGAGTGAATCCACTGCGCGGCCAGAACAACGTGCAGGGCTCGGCCATGATGGGCTGCGAACCCGGCACGCTGACCGGTTCGGCGCGGTTGGCCGAGGCACGCGAGGTGTTTGCCGCCGCCTGGGGCGTTGCCCTACCGCGCACGCGCGGACTGAATGTGCTCGGCATGATGGATGCCGCGCGCGACGGCCGGCTCAAGGCGCTCTACATCGTCGGCTACGACGTCTTCGCCAGCCTGGCCAACGCGCATGAGACGGCGGCGGCCTTGTCGCAATTGCAGTTGGTGATCGTCCAGGACCTGTTCTTGAACGAAACGGCGCGCAGCTTCGGTCACGTATTCCTGCCGGCCGTTTCCAGTTTCGAAAAAGCCGGCACCTTCATGAATTCCGAGCGCCGGGTGCAGCGGCTGCATGCGGCGCTGACGCCGCGCGGCGAGGCGCGCAACGATGCCGACATCGTCTGCCGGCTGGCCGCCGAGCTCGGCCATGGGGCACAGTTCGCGCAATCCGGGGCCGAAGCCGTATGGGGCGAAATTCGCACGCTTTGGCCGGCCGGCGCCGGGCTGAGCTACCGGCGCATGGCCGAGCACGGCCTGCAGTGGCCGTGCCGGGATGAGGATGATCCAGGACTGGCGGTGCTGCATTCAACCCGCTTCGCGCATGGTGTTCGAGCAAAGCTCGAGCAGATCGGCTACCACCCGACAGCGGAACAGACGGATGCCAGTTATCCGTTCCTGCTCACCACCGGCCGCACACTGCATCAGTTCAACGTCGGCACCATGACCGGGCGAACGCCGCAACAAGCATTGCGCGCCACCGATACGCTCGACATGCATCCCTATGACGCAGGTCAGCTGGAACTGTGCGAGGGCGCGCAGGTGCGCGTCGAAAGTCATTTCGGCGCGGCGCTGCTGCCACTGCGGATCACCGAGGCAGTGTCGCCGGGACAGGTGTTCGCCACCTTCCACGATCCGGCTCGCGCGCTGAATCGGGTTACCGGCTCCGCGCGCGACTCGTTGACCGATGCGCCCGAGTACAAAGTGACGGCGGTACGCGTCACGGCTGCGTAAGCGTGGTCGCAGCAGGCTTCAGTCGGGTTGCGCGCCTTTGCTGCGCAGGTAGGCAACGCCGCTATTGAGCGTTTCGAGCTGGCGATAGTCGCTCTCGGGTATGTCGATGCCGGTCAGGCGATGCACTTCCAAGATGAAGCGAAGCAGGTCCATGGAATCGAACTCGAACTGATCGCGATAGCGCGCGTCCGCGTCCAGCGGCTCGGCCGCCAGGTCGGGTGCGACCGAATACAGCGCCGCCTTGATCGATGTTTCGTAGTTGTCGGCGTTCACAGGCGCTCCGGATGCCGCAGCGATTCGGCAAGGCGTTGCAGGAACTTCGCGGCGGCGCGCCCGTCGCTAACCCGATGGTCGCCGCCGACGGTGACGATCATCGTGCGTCGCGCGCTCAGGGCGTCGTCCTGGGCCCAGGCGCGCTCGATGACCTGACCGCAGCCGATGATCGCCACTTGCGGCGGATAGATCACCGGTTGCACGGCATCGGCCGTTTCCTCACCCAGGTTGGTCAGCGTCGCCGTCGATGCCGACAGCTCCGAGCTGCGCAGGCGGCCGCCGCGAACCCGCGCAACCAGGTCGTTCAATCGCGCCATCAGCGTGTCCGGATCGAGCGTGTCGGCGTCCAGGATGGCTGGTGCAATCAGGCCGCCGCCGCGCATGGCGATGGCAATGCCCAGGTGCACGTTGGCCGCCGGTACGAAGCCGTGTTCGCCGTAATGTCCGTTGAGCACCGGCGTGGCCTTGAGCGCCAGTGCGATCGCGCGGATCAGCGGCGCGGCGTAGTGCAGTCGCTGCGCCATTGGGCGTTGCCCATTCTCCTTCTGCAACCAGTCCAACATCGGCGACAGGTCGAGCGTGGAGCTGACGAAATAATGCGGAATTTCACGCCAGGAACGCGCCATTGCCGCCGCGATCGCCTTGCGCATTTCATCCAGATCGATTCCGCGGCCCGTCATGGACGCGGGCGACGCAGGCGCAGCGGGCGCTGCCGCTTGCGTTGCGAGCCCGGCCGCCTGCGTTGCGCGCCCGGCGAGCGCGGCCTGCGCCGCTTCCACTTCGCGCAGACCGATCACGCCGTCTGCCGCCGGCGCGAGGCTGCCTGGGTCCAGACCCAGTTCGCGCGCGCGCCGAAGCGCTACCGGCGTGAATTTCGCCGCGGCGCGCGGTGCTGGTGTTGGCGTTGGCGCTGACGTTGGCGTTGGCGTTGGCCGTTGCGCTGACGTTTGCGGCGGCGCTCGCGTCGGTGGCGGGGATGTTGCGGCAGGCGTCTCGCCTTCGGCCCGGATGATCGCCAGCACCGTGCCAACCGGGACGCGCTCGCCGACCTGCACACGGATTTCCTCCAGCACGCCGTTCTCGAAAACTTCGATCTCGATCGCGCCCTTCTGCGTCTCCACGGCGGCGATCGCGTCGCCGCGCTGCACGCGCTCGCCTGGCTGCTTCATCCATTCGACCAGGGTGCCGGCGTCCATGTCGGCGCCCAACGATGGCATGCGGAATTCGCTCATCTGCGCATCATGCTCCGGACGGTGGCCGTTATCGTGTCTGCCTGTGGCGTGGCCGCGATTTCGAGGTGGCGCGGATAGGGTATCGGCACTTCAGCGCTGCACACGCGCGCGATCGGCGCGTCCAGGTCGAAGAACGCCTGTGCGCCAAGCTCGGCGGCGACCTCGCCGGCCAGGCTGCCGGTGCGCCAGCCCTCGTCGATGATGGCCGCGCGGTGTGTCCTGCGCACGGACTCGAGCAGCGTGGGCAGGTCCAGGGGTCGCAGCGAGCGCAGATCGATCACCTCGCAATCTATCCCCTCGCCCGCCAACGTCTGCGCGGCGGCCAGCGTCTTGTTCAGGCTGCCGCCATACGTGATGAGCGTCGCATCCGTCCCGGCGCGGCGCACGACGGCGCGCTCGATGTCGACCGCCAGCTCGCCGTCGGCCGGCACCTCGCCTTCCTCGTTGTACAGCGTGGCATGTTCGAAGATCACCACTGGGTCGGGATCGAGCAAGGCGGTCCAGAGCATGCCGCGCGCGTCGGCCACCGTCGCGGGTGCGAGCACGCGAATGCCGGGCACGTGCGCATACCAGCATTCCAGGCTGTGCGAATGTTGCGCGGCCAGCTGGCGGCCGGCGCCCGTGGCCATGCGAATCACCAGCGGCACCGAACACTGCCCGCCCGACATATGGCGCAGCGTCGCGGCGTTGTTGACGATCTGGTCGAGGGCCAGCAGGCTGAAGTTGACGGTCATCACTTCGACGATCGGGCGCATGCCGCCGAGGGCAGCGCCGATGCCGGCGCCGACGAACCCCGATTCGCACAAGGGCGTATCGCGGATACGCTGCTCGCCGAATTCGGCCAGCAATCCCTTGGAACAGGCGTAGGCACCGCCGTAGCGACCGACGTCCTCGCCCATCAGGAAAACGCGCTCGTCGCGCAACAGTGCTTCGCGCAAGGCCTCGCGCACGCCCTCCCGGTAGCTGATGCGGCGCTGGCCGTTCATGGCGGCGCTCCGGTGTCGTCGCGTGGCGTGCTGACGTCGCGCAGCAGATCCGCCACCGGTTCCCAATCCGACTGCTCGGCGAAGCGTACGGCCACATCGATAATGGCGGCCACCTCGACCTCGATTGCGGCAATGTCGTCGCCATGAAGCGTGTTGTTGGCCAGCGTCCATTCGGTAAAACGCTCGATCGGTCCGCGCAGCTTCCAGGCTTCGACTTCGGCCTTGTCCCGGTACAGTTCGGCGTCGAACATGGAGTGCGCGCGGAAGCGGTAAGTATGGCTTTCCAGGAAACGCGGACCTTCGCCGAGCCGGATCGATTCCGCGGCATGACGCACGGCCACCTCGACGTCGACCACGTTCATGCCATCGACGACTTCAGAGCGGATGCCGTATGACTCCGCGTGGCGGCGGATGTCCGGCACCGATTCGGAGCGTTCCAGCGAAGTGCCCATCGCGTACAGGTTGTTCTCGCAGACAAACAGCACCGGCAGCCGCCACAAGGCGGCCAGGTTCAATGACTCATGGAACTCGCCCTCGGCGGCGGCACCCTCGCCGAAAATGCAGCAGGTTACGCGGGCCAGCCCGCGCATCTTGTCGGCCAGGGCCAGGCCGACTGCAACCGGCAGGCCGCCACCGACGATGGCGTTGCCGCCATAGAATCGACGCGCAATATCGAACAGGTGCATCGAGCCGCCGCGGCCACGGCTGCAACCGGTGCGCTTACCAAACATCTCGGCCATGACCGCCGTCGCGGGCAGGCCACGCGCCAGCGCGTGCCCATGCTCGCGATACGTGGCGACGATGGCATCGTCAGCCGTCAACGCCTGCATGACGCCCACCGCATTGGCTTCCTCGCCGATATACAGGTGCAGGAATCCGCGGATTTTTTCCTGGCTGTAAAGCTCCGCGCATTTTTCCTCGAAACGGCGGATCAGGATCATCTGGCGCATCAGCTCACGCGCGTGTTCGCGGGAAACGCGAACCTTGTGCTGGTCGGTGACGATCATGCGCTTCCCTCCAATGTCGAAAGATCGCCTTCCGGGAGACCGAGTTCGCGCGCCCGGAGCAGCCTGCGCATGATCTTTCCCGAACGGGTCTTCGGCAGGCTGTCGCGGAAGGCGATTTCGCGCGGCGCAACCGCCGGTCCCAGCCGTTTGCGCGCATGCGCGAGCAATTCCATGTTCAGCGCGTCGCTAGCTTCGAATCCCTGCCTGAGCGCGACAAAAGCCTTGACCACTTCCAGCGCGATCGGATCCGGGATACCGACGGCCGCTGCTTCAGCCACGGCCGGGTGCTCCATCAGCACACTCTCAACTTCAAACGGGCCGATCAGGTGACCGGCGGACTTGATCACATCGTCGCCGCGGCCGACGAACCAGAAATAGCCATCGGCGTCGCGCCTGGCGATATCGCCGCTCAGATACCAGCCATCGACGAAGCAACGCCGGTAGCGTTCGTCCTCGCCAAGATAGCCGCGGAACATCGACGGCCAGCCGGCTTTGAGGGCCAGCTCACCCTGTTCGCCGGGCCGGTCGAGTACCTGCAAGCCGCGGTCGTCGACGCGCACGATGGCTGCGTCGACGCCGGGCAAGGGGCGGCCCATCGAACCGGGCTTGATGGCCATGCTGGCAAAGTTGGAGACCATGATTCCGCCGGTTTCGGTTTGCCACCAGTTGTCGTGGATGGGCAAATTCAACACGCGTTCGCCCCAGAGAACGGCCTCGGGATTCAGCGGCTCGCCGACGCTGGCGATGTAACGCAAGGCCGACAGATCGAACCGGCCTGGCAGGTCGTCGCCGGCCTTCATCAGCATGCGGATCGCGGTGGGCGCGGTATACCAGACGCTGACCCGTTGCCCGGACAGGGTGCGATACCAGCGCTCGGCATCGAACTCTTCCTCATCGGCAATCAGCGTGCAGCCGACTGCGAGCGGGCCGATGATTCCGTACGACGTGCCAGTGACCCAGCCCGGATCGGCGGTGCACCAGAAAATATCGTCGGGACGCAGGTCCAGCGCCTGGATCGCCGTCGCGCGGTGCGCCGCGACGGCAGCGTGCACATGCATCGCCGCCTTCGGACGACCGGTCGTGCCGCTGGTGAAATGCAGGGTCGCCAGCGCCTCCGGATCGGTCGGCGCGATCTGGTAATCGGCCGACGCCGCGTCGAGCAAGCCCCGAAAATCCAGCACCCGCCCCCCACCCGATACCTGTGGGAGCGGCTTCAGCCGCGATGACTTCGCCGAAAAGCCTTTCGCGGCTGAAGCCGCTCCTACAGGCTCCTCGACGAGGATTATGTATTTCAGCGAGGGGACGCGGTCGATGATTGGTTTCACCTTGCGCTCGAACAAGCGATCGCTGGTGACCAGGACGGTCGGCGCGGCAATCGCCATGCGCGCGGCAATCGGTTCGGGCCCAAACGCGGCGAACAGCGGACACAGGACGGCTCCGTGTTTCCAGGCGGCCAGCGCCGTCACGTAGAGCGCCGGCACGCGGCCGAGCAAGGTGAACACGCGCTCGCCGCGCTGCACGCCCAGCTCGCCGAAAGCATTGGCCAGTCGGTTGCTCAGTCCGGCCAGTTCGGCGTAGGTGAAATCGATGGCATCACCTTGCCGGGCCAGCCAGCGCAGCGCCACGTGCGCGCCGCGACCGGCACGCACGTGGCGGTCCACGGCTTCGTCGGCAATGTTCACTCCGCGTCCGCCGGGAAGGCCGGCAAGCCCGGCGCGCGCCTGGTCCCAGGAAAACTCGCGGCGAACCTGCTCGTAGTCAGCCAGGTTTGCCGGTGGTCTTCCGGGCTCCGCGATCTTGCGCACGATCGGCCAGTCCACGTTCCGCTCCTGCCCGCACCCAGTTGCAGCCATCTTCGCCCGCCCTGCGCGGCGCCGGATTGACGTGGGTCAGATTCGGGGCGCGGAATTGGGGCGTCGGCGGGGCAATGCTGATCCTGGTCAATTTCCGGAAGCCCCGGGTCTGACAGCATGTGCCTGCCGGTACGCGCGCCGGCGCGCATCGCTCCCTACGGCCAATCGGATCAAAGTCCCATGGACATCACCACCTACCTCAAGCAGCTGGCGCGACAAAAGGCCTCGGACCTGTTCCTGAGCGTGGGCGCGCCGCCGGGGATCAAGATCGAGGGCCAGACCCATCACCTGGGTTATGCGCCACTGACGGCGAAAGAAGTCGAGGACATGGCGCATGAGTTGATGAACGAGGAGCAGCGCCTGCAGTTTGCCCAGACCATGGAAATGAACCTGGCGCGCGCCGAAGCCGGCATCGGCCGGTTTCGCATCAACATCTACCGCCAGCGTGGCGAAGTCGCGATCGCGATCCGCTACATCACCGATCGCATTCCCGGGATCGAGGAATTGAACCTGCCGCCCATCCTGAAGGACTTGATCATGCTGCCGCGCGGCCTGGTGCTGATCGTCGGCTCGACGGGCTCCGGCAAGTCGACCGCGCTGGCCTCGATGATCGACTACCGCAACGAACGGATGACCGGTCACATCCTCACCGTCGAGGAACCGGTCGAGTATTTGCACACGCACAAGGAATCGATCGTCGACCAGCGCGAAATCGGCCTGGACACGATGTCCTATGCCAACGCGCTGAAGAACGCCATGCGCGAGGCTCCCGACGTGATCATGATCGGCGAGATCCGCGACCGCGAGACCATGCAGGCAGCCATTTCCTACGCCGAGACCGGGCATCTGTGCCTGTCCACGCTGCATTCCAACAACGCCAACCAGACCCTGGAACGCATCATCAACTTCTTCCCGGAAATCGCCCGGCCGCAACTGCTGCTCGACCTGTCGCTCAACCTGCAGGCCGTGGTGTCCTTGCGCCTGCTCCAGGGCGTGGGCGGCCATCGGGTTCCGGCCGTGGAGATACTGTTGAGGAGCCCGTATGTTTCCGACCTGATCGCCAAGGGCGAAGTCGATCAGCTCAAGGAAGCGATGAAGATGGCCGTGGACCGCGGCATGCAGACCTTCGACGAGTCCCTGTACCGGCTGTATCGCGACGACAAGATCACTTTCGAGGAAGCGATCGAACATGCCGATTCACGCACCGACCTGCAGTTGCGAATCCGGCTGAGCGGCGACGAGGCAGGCAACGCGCCCAGCGACCAGGCTGGCGAGATGCGCATCGAGGCAGAGCCGGTACCCGACAAGTCCGGCGAAGGCGGCATCTGGATTGCCGATTCACTGGGCAGCGCGCAGAAGCCGGCCACGCCAGGCAAGGCCAGGCAGGGCTAGGCCGGGCGGAGAATCGGTGCGGCAACCGTACAGCACCCCGGTTGTCGCCGGAATTTTCAGCGGGAGCTTGACCTGCGTCAATACGCCGTGCCGGCGCTGGGCGCGAGACTGTGAATGCCCCCCTGTGTCAGGAGTGGACTGTGCAAGCCACGTGGATTCTTGTCGCCGATCGCGTCCGGGCGCGCCTTTTCTGCGCCAGCGCCGACGGCAAGTCGTTGATCGAGATGCAGGACTTCGTCAATCCCGACGGTCGCGCGGCAGGGCGTGAGCTCACGCGCGACGCGCGGCCACGCACGATGGAAAGCCTCGGCAACGTCCGCCATGTGATAGAACCGCACACCGGCCTGGAAGACAGGAGCGCCGAGCGTTTTGCCCGGGAGTTGAACGAAGTGCTTGAGCAGGGTCTCGGCAATCGCCGCTACGAGCGCCTGATCCTGACCGCTCCGCCGCACTTCCTCGGCACGCTGCAGCACGCACTCGGCAAGCAGGTGGGCGCCTGCGTGGTCGCGCATCTGGACAAAGACCTGACCACATTGCCGAAGTCGGAAATCCAGTTCCGGGTGGCGACAATCGAACCGCAAATTACGGTCCCGAGGTAGCCATGAACGACCGAATGGACAGAATCCCGAATGGCCGCTCCGGACCCGGCCAGGCAGACGCGCGCGAGCCGGTCCGGCGACCGCTGTTTCGCGTCGTCGAGGCGCCGTCAGCACCCGCCGCGGGCGAAATCCACGACCGGCCTGCAGCGCTCCACCAGCCCGTCGTGATCCAGGGCCGATCGCACAGGATTGTTTCGACGCAGTCCAAACGCCGCCGCACGATGATGGGTCTGGTTCGCAATGGGTTGATCCGCATCTACCAGGCGCTTCGCTTCCCGCTGTACGCCATCGGTCTGGTCAAGCATCGCAGCTTCCCGGTGATCGATCAGCAGTACCTGGCCTACCTGGATGCCGTGGAAGCGTCGTATTGCGTGAACTGCAGCTACGGAAAGGGTCTGCTCGCTTGCTCTCGCGAGATGCCTGCGTCGGCCCGGCCGTATGGGTGCCCGCTACGCATTCCGTGAAGTAATCTTCTCGCTTGACTTGCATCAATACGGCTTCGACAGACAGATAGCCATACTGCAATTGCGTCTCCCCCAAACTCGCTCGGAGGGTTCCATGCACACCGGCTGGACCCCGCTCATCGATCGTGTACAGGCGCGCAAAATGAAGATGAGCCTTCGGCGCTGGCTGGCGCAAAGCCGGCCGCAGAGCCTGCTCTCGATCCCGTTCATCTACGCGATGATCATCCCGCTGCTGCTGCTGGATCTGTCGGTCACGCTGTACCAGGCGACCTGCTTTCCCCTGTACGGCATCGCCAAGGCCCGACGGCGTGATTACATCGCCATCGACCGGCACCGCTTGCCGTACTTGAACGCCATCGAAAAATTCCACTGCCTCTACTGCAGCTACGGCAGCGGCCTGCTTGCCTACGCGCGCGAAATCACCGCACGCACCGAGCAATACTGGTGTCCGATCAAGCACGCGCGTCCGCTGGCGGATGCGCATGCGCGGACCGCCCGCTTCCTTGAATACGGCGACCCGACGGCCTTCCATGCGCGCTCCGAACAACTGCGGCGCGAACTGGCGCCGGGCGAGGCGGCGGAGCCGACCACGCCGGCCATCCCGTCGCCTCGCCACCCCTGAACTGCAGGCCGCGCGTCGCCGATCACGCCGCTCCGGCCACCGCCGCAAGCGGCGCCGGACGGGATTGGGGCCGCAGCACGAAACGCGGTTCCAGTTCGGCCAGCATGGTGGTGATGCCGGTGTACTCGAGTTCGTACATCGGCAGCATGGCCGCGCCGAAGAAACCCTGACGGCGAAGTTCCACGGCTTTCGCGGCGACCTGGTCGCGGATGTGGTCCCAGAACGGATGCGCGAACGCATCTTCGCACTCGGTCAGCTTGCCGTCATGGACGCAAAACGCCGCACAACTGATTATCGGCGGTCCATCGAAGTAGCTGATGCCCGAATTCAGGGTCACCGGCATCAACGGCATATTGTGCGAGCCGCGCATGCCGCCGGCGACGAGATGGCCGGTCGCGAATGGCGCCAGCACCTCGCCGGTTGCCGGAAAGTCTTTTTGCACGCGCACCAGCATGACCGGATCGTCCTTGCCCGTGTATTTGCCGGCGATGTTGTGCAGCCGCGACGTGCACGCCGCCACGGCCTGGCCACCGCTGGCGCGTGAGTATATGGCCTCGATCACATAGCGTTCTGGATCGCGCAGCAAGGCGGCGATCCGGTACAGGTCTTCCGGTGCGTCCAGCGTGATCACGCGGTCGCCTTCGGTGTGGTTGACGTCCATGATCACGAAGCGAAAACCCTTGGCGATTTCCGGCGACAACAGCAGCCCGGGAGTATTCATCGGGTCGGCGAAGGCCAGGTACAGCGGCAGGTTGAAGGCGCCCGGATCGGTCTTGTCGGCAGCGAAGAAAAGAAATGGCTCGGCGCCGCGCTCGTCGAACTCCATTTCGGCCACCGCCGGACCCATGCCGCGCACGTTGCCGGAAAAAGCATCCTTGAGCAGATCCTGCCCGGCGCCGTACAGGCCCTGTTGCCTGGCGGTGTTGGTGCCGGCAACGAACGCGTCCCAGGCCAGTTTGTGGATGGATGCTGCGCCTGTTCCGTGGCGATGCGTCATCAGGATGGCGATGTCATCGCCGGTCGACGAGACGTAGCAATCGATCAACAACTTGCCGCGTTGCCGTTCGATCCGCTGTTGCACCGCATCCAGCAAGGCCGTGGACGGCCGTATATGACCGCCGATGGAGCCGATGTCGGCTTTGATGACGCTTAGAGTCAGTTTCATGACCGTACCCTCCGTGACAGCGAAGCTCGCGCGTTTGCCATCTACCCTAGAGCGTGTCGCCAGGCGGGCGTTGATCTGCGTCAACATGCTGGCGAGCATCGGTTGGCGAAGCACAGGCAACTCGCGCCACCGCGGGAAAGGTCCGGTTCCGACCCCGCCGCTTGGCTTCGTACAACCTGGCATCCGCCAGCGCCAGCAAGGCCAGCGCATTCAGGCCCGGACGCCACGCGCCGACGCCTGCGCTGACCGTGACAGCCAGGCCGGGCTGGAGCCGATCCCAGGCGAACTCCTCGAAGGCGGTGCGAATTCGCTCACACAGGATCGACGCGGCCCGGGCATCCGTCCCGGGTAGCGCCAGGGCGAATTCTTCGCCGCCATAGCGGCCGATGATGTCGATGGCGCGGCATTGATTCCGAAGCAGACAGGCAACGTCGCGCAGCACGGTATCGCCGATCGCATGTCCGAAGCGATCGTTGACTCGCTTGAACCGGTCCAGGTCGAGCATGGCCACCGCCAATGGCGAGCCCTGCCGCTCGGCACGCTGGATTTCCGCGTCGAGCCGGCGATCGAAATCACGACGGTTGGCCAACTCCGTCAGGGGATCGACCCGACTGAGCCGTTCAAGCTCGACGCGCTGCGCCCGCAAGTCGATCAACAACAGTTCCTTCTCGCGATTGGCCGCTTCCAGCTCCGCCGTGCGAACGTGCACGCGTCGTTCCAGTTCCTCGTTGGCGTGCCGAATCTCTGCCTCCAGGCGCTTGCGCTCGGTCACATCGACCATCCCGACGAGAATGCGCATGCCCTGTTCGGTAGGAATTGGATTCAAGCCCACCTCAAGCTGCACCTCGACGCCGTCCTTGCGCAGTCCCTGCAAATCCTGTCTTGCGCCCATGCGCCGGACGCTTGGATGGTTGATGAATTCACGACGCAGGCTCTCGTGCGCGCATCGGCTGGCTCGCGGCACCAGTATTTCCACCGGCTGGCCGACAAACTCGTCGCGGGAATAACCGAACAGGCGTTCCACTTCGTGATTGATCAGTCGGATAACGCCCAGCTCATCGCTCAGCACTATGGCTACCGGCACCGACTCCACGATCGACTCGAGCAGGGACTTCGACGGGTCCGGCACGCCCGCGCCGGGAACGCTCGCCTGGCTAGTGGTTTGCATCGTCCGCCAGCCGGGTCACGCTTTGTTGCCGGCAGCTCGTTTCACCACGTCGGGCGGCACGGCGCCGGACGTGGCGTCGGTCCCGACAGACGACAGGAATGCCTGGATACGCGTCGATGTCTCCTCGTCGTGATCGGCCAGGATGTGACCGCCCGCCTTGAAGCCGACGAAGCTGGCATGCGGTATCTGGGTCGCGGTGTATTGCGCGCTGGCGAAGGTTCCGTACAAATCATCGCGGGCGCTGAGGATCAGGGTCGGGGCGGTAATCCGCTCCAGTTCGTAGCGCGGCAGCGCGGTGGCGATGCGACCATCGTTCAGCAGGCCGTCGGCACGCTGGCTGATCGGCAGGATGTCCTCGATGAGCCGGTCGATACGCGCCCGTTCCTCGGCGGTCGCCGAACGAACCACCTGCGCCGGCGTTCCCAGCACCATTTCGATCAGACTCTCGCGGGCTACTTTCGACGCCAGCCAGAAGGCAAAATCGGAGCTGACTATGGTGGTGAGCGCTTTCTCGCTGCCCGGCGACTTGGGCGGAGCGGACGCCGCCAGCTCCGGCGGCCTGTAGCTCAGTGGCACCATCAACACCAACGCCCGGCAGCGCTCCGGATGTCGAATCGCAAACTGCATCGCCGAAGGTGCGCCGGCTGAAACGCCCATGATGGCCGCCTGCCAGATGCCGAGGGCATCGAGCAGGCAGGCGTGCGCATCGGCTTGTGCGGCCGCGGAGGCGTTGGCCGGCAGCGGGGTGCGCAAATAGCCAAATCGCGACATCGCAATCACCCTGAAGCCGCGCTGCGGCAGCGACCCGGCCAGCTCCATCCCCTGGTCGAAGCCGCCGCCCGCGCCGTGCACCACCAACAACGGCAGACCACGGCCTGCCTCGGCAAATTCAATCGGACCGCAGGCGGTCGACGCCAGCCTGCTGCCCTGCGCTACGCGCTCCCGCGCCAGCCTGAGGTCGGCGCGATAACGACGCCACAGCAGCGAGCCCAGCCCCGCAGCCAGGGTGCCCACCAGCAAGGAATGTCGAGACTTCGCGTTCATGTCAACACGATTAGACCGCTGTGCTTGCCGGGCGATCTGATCTGGATCAACTTGCACGCTGAATGCTGGCGCCAGAATGGCTCAGCGCGTCCCCGTCCTACGTTAGCCCAATTGGAGGCCCGGCCGATGCTTTGGGAAACCCTGTCCGCGACGCGCGATCTCGGGCGCCTGCACGAACTGGTGTCGGTGTTGGTGCGCTACGGGTTTGGCGACGTGGTCAGGCGCCTGGGCATGGCGCACGCGCTGGAGCGCGCGGGCAAGGTAGTGCACCTGCAGCATCTGGAAGACCTGCTGGAACTGCCGCCACCGGTGCGCGTGCGGCGCGCGCTCGAGGAACTCGGGCCGAGCTTCGTGAAGCTTGGACAGATCCTCGCCACCCGCGTCGACCTGTTTGCGCCGGAATGGATTGCTGAATTCGAGAAACTGCAGAACCAGGTGCCGGCGGTGCCGTTCGCGGAAATCCGCCAACAGATGGAACTCGATCTCGGTGCGCCGCCGGAATCCGTATTCCCGGCCCTGGACCCGGTGCCGCTGGCGGCCGCATCGATCGCGCAGGTGCATCGCGCGCGGCTTGGGGATGGCAGCGAAGTCGTGGTCAAAGTTCGGCGGCCCGGCATTCGCCCGCTGGTCGAGGCCGACATGCGCCTGCTGCAGCGGCTGGCGCGGATTGTCGAGGCCGAATCGCCGGAACTGCGCCGCTTCCAGCCGCGTGCCCTGGTCCGGCAATTGCACGCATCGTTGACGCGCGAACTGGACCTGGCCGCCGAGTGCCGGCATGCCGAGCGCATCGCCGCCAGCTTCGCCGACCAGCCAGGCATCGTGGTGCCGAAGGTGCACTGGCAGTGGACCGGCGAGCGCATGAACGTGCAGGACTTCGTCGATGGCATTGCGCTGACCGATATCGCCGCCCTCGATGCAGCCGGCTGCGACCGCGTGCTGGTGGCGCGCCTGGGCGCGCAGACGGAAATGAAGATGATGTTCATGGACGGTTTTTTCCATGCCGATCCCCATCCAGGCAATGTGTTCTGGCTGCCCGGAAACCGGCTCGCGCTGATCGATTTCGGCATGGTCGGCCGCTTGTCGCAACAACGCCGCGCACAAGTGGTGGACTTGCTCGACGGCCTGGTGCGACGCGATGCGGCGCAGGTGACCGAAGTGCTGCTGGAGTGGACCGCCGACGCAGCGGCGAACGAAGCGTCGATCGCCGAGGAAGTGGACGCCTTCATCGACAACTATCACGGCGTTCCGCTCAAGCAACTGGATCTTGCCGCCATGCTTGGCGAGATCGCGGCGCTGCTGCGCGACAATCGCCTCACGCTGCCCCCGGACCTGGCGCTGATGATCAAGGTGATGGTCACGCTCGAGGGCATGGGCCGCAGGCTGGACCCCGACTTCGACATGGCCAGCGAGGCCATGCCGTTCCTGCACGAGGTGATGCTGGCCCGGTATGCGCCAGGGGCGCTCGCACGCGCCGGCTTGCACACTGTCGGCGAGACCCTAGGAATATTTTCCGGGCTGCCGCATCAGCTGCGGCACCTTCTGCGTGCGGCACGCAGCGGCCGGCTCAACGTCAACATCGATATCAAGCGGCTCGAACACCTGGGCGGCAAGATCGATCACTCAGTGAACCGTCTTACCATCGGCATCGTGATCGCGGCATTGATCATCGGTTCTTCGATCGTGATGACGGTGTCGGGTGGTCCCACCCTGCTCGGCCTGCCGGTGTTCGGGCTGCTCGGTTTCCTTGGTGCGGTGCTGGGCAGCCTGTGGCTGCTGTATTCGATCCGGCGCAGCGGCGGCGGGCGCTGAGCGCATGCAGCCCGGGAGCGCGCCATGACCGACCACGTCTTTCGCGCCGAGAAGCTGACCAAGGTCTATCGGATGGGGGAAGTCGAAGTGCAGGCCTTGCGCGGCGTCGACCTGACGCTGGCGCGTGGCGAACTGGTGGTATTGCTCGGGCCGTCCGGCAGCGGCAAATCGACCTTGCTCAACATACTGGGTGGCCTTGACGTACCGAGCGGCGGCGAAGTCTGGTACGGCGACCATCAACTGCACGGCGCGGACGAAAAGGCGCTGACGCGTTTCCGTCGCGAGCATGTCGGCTTCGTGTTCCAGTTCTACAACCTGATCCCCAGCCTCACCGCGCTGGAAAACGTCGCCCTGGTCACCGAGATCGCCGAAGATCCGATGCCGCCGCGCGATGCGCTGGCGCGCCTGGGTCTGGACGCGCGCCGCGATCATTTCCCGGCGCAACTGTCCGGCGGCGAACAACAGCGGGTGGCGATCGCCCGCGCGATCGCCAAGCGGCCGGATGTGCTGCTGTGCGACGAACCCACCGGCGCGCTCGATGCCGCCACGGGCGTGTTGGTGCTCGAGGCGCTGGACTCGGTCAATCGCGAGCTCGGCACCACCACCCTGATCATCACCCACAACGCCGACATCGCGCGCATGGCCCATCGCGTACTGCAATTGGCCGACGGCCGCATCGCCCGCGAACAGCGCAACGACGTTCGCGCCAAAGCATCGGAGTTGTCCTGGTGAGCATGCTTGCCCGCAAGCGCTGGCGCGACCTGTGGCATCTGCGCGGCCAGGCGATCGCGATCATCCTGGTGGCCGCGGTCGGCGTCGCCAACCTGGTGATGTCGAGCGCGACGCTGGCGTCCCTGCAGGCCAGCCGCGAGCGTTACTACCGTGAACAGGCCTTCGCCGATGTGTTCGCCGATCTGAAACGCGCGCCAGAACTGGTCGCGGCACAGCTTGCCGGGATACCCGGCGTGGTCACGGTCGATACCCGCATCGTCGCGTATGGCCGCATCGAACTGGCGGGATTCGACGAACCGATCCGGCTGCAGGCGCTGAGCCTTTCCGCACATCCGGCAACGGGCTTGAATCGCCTGCGGCTGCGCGAAGGGCATCTGCCCGATGCCGGCGACCGCCACGCCTTGGTGCTTAGCGATGCCTTTGCCGAGGCGCAAGGACTGCACACCGGCGACACACTGACCGTGGTGATGCACGGGCGACGACAACAGTTTCGCGTCGCCGGTATTGGCGCCACGCCGGAATTCGTGGCGCAGATGCCGCCGCAGGCGGTGTTTCCGGACGCCAGGCGCTTTGCCATCGCCTGGCTGCCGCGGCCGGCGCTGGAAGCGGCCGTCGATATGGATGGCGCCTTCAACAGCGTAGTACTGGCGCTATCGCCGGGCACCCGGCGCAGGCCGGTCCTGGAAGCGGTGGATCAGGTATTGGCGCGTTATGGCGGCATTGGCGCCATTGCGCGCGAGGACCAGCGCTCGCACCGCTATCTGAGCGAGGAGTTCCGGCAACTTCGGACCATGGCCCGTTTGTTCCCGGCGGTGTTCCTGTCGGTATCGGCGTTCGTACTGTACGTCGTGCTGTCCCGGCTCGTGGCCGGCCAGCGTGAGCAGATTGGAACCCTGAAGGCGTTCGGCTACCGGCCATGGGAAATCCTCGTCCACTACCTCGGCGTGGCCATGCTGATCGGCAGTGCCGGCGCCTTGCTCGGGCTGGGCCTCGGGGTGCAACTGGGGCAACAGATTGCCGGTTTGTACCGTGACTTCTACCGACTGCCCTATCTCGATTTCACCCTGCCCACCTCGGTACTCTGGCTGGCAATCGCGGTCAGCCTGGGCAGTGCGCTGATCGGCGCCACCGTCCCGGTGCTGCGCGCCATGCGCCTGCCGCCCGCCGAAGCGATGCGCGCCGATATTCCCTGGCGGAAGCGTTGGCTGCGCCTGGATCAGTTCGGACCCATGCAGCAATTGAGCCAGGCGCATCGGCTGGTGGCGCACAATCTGTTGCAACGGCCGCTGCGCACCACGCTCACGTGGATCGGACTGGCGCTGGGCACGGCGATCATCATGATGGGTCGATTCCAGAACGACGCCATCGATAACATGGTCAATCGCCAGTTCCAGCGCGGGCAACGGCACGATGTCTCGGTCGCCTTCGTCGAGTCGGCCACGCCACGCGCCATCGCCGAGTTGCGCACCCTGCCCGGCGTGATGCGCGTGGAACTGCAGCGCTCGGTGCCGGTCTGGGTGCGCTTCCGCGCGGCACGTTATCGAACCGCGGCAGTCGCAGTGATTCCCGATGCGCAATTGCGCCATCCGCTCGACAGCCAGCAACGCCCGATCATGCCAGCGCCCGGCGGCCTGCTGCTCACCGACTACCTGGCGCAGATGCTCGGTGCGCAGCCGGGCGACCTGATCGAACTGGAAACACTGGACGGCCATCGCCGCGTACTGCACAAACCGCTGACCGGCGTGGTCAGCGAACCGTTCGGGGCGCAGGCCTACTTGCCGCTGGAAACCCTGGATCGTGAATTGGGCGATGGCGCACGCGTGGATGGCGCGGTGCTCGCCGTCGACAGCGCAGCGCAGGCGGCGTTGTTCACGCACTTGCAGCGCCGCCCGGTGATCGCCGCGATCGACCAGCGCAAGGTCGCCATCCGCAACTTCTACGAGAGCATGGCCGAAACCATCCTCACCTTCACGCTGATCACCACCGCCTTTGGCGTGGTCATCACCGCCGGCGTGGTCTACAGCAGCGCCCGGGTTGCGCTATCGGAGCGCTCGCGCGATCTTGCCAGCCTGCGCGTGCTTGGCTTCACCACCGCCGAGGTCGGCTACCTGCTGCTCGGCGAGTTGACCCTGTTGACGGTATTGGCGGTACCGCTCGGATTTGCGCTTGGACACGCATTGGTTGCGATACTGGTCATGGGTTTCGATTCGGACTTGTTCCGGATTCCGAACTACGTCAGTCCGGCCACTTACGGCATCGCCGGTCTGTGCAGTCTGGGTACGGCATGGCTCACCGGCATGCTGATCGCACGCCGGGTGCAGGCTCTGGATCTGGTGGCCGTCCTCAAGGCCAGGGATTGAATGACGATGACATGGATTGGATCATTGATGAAGCGACCGCTCTACCTGCTGCTGCCGGTCGTTGCCGTGGCGTTGGCGCTGTGGGCGTTCTGGCCGCGTGCGCTGCCGGTGGAGATTGCCGAGGTCGTGCGCGCGCCGCTGAGCGTCACCTTCAGTGAGGAAGGCCGGACTCGACTGCGACAGCGCTACCGGATCACGGCGCCGATCGATGGTTTCCTGCAACGCATCGAACTTGAGCCCGGCGATCCGGTGAGCGCCGGCGCCGTCGTTGCCGTGGTGGTGCCATCGACAGCGCGCTTGCTCGATCCGGCCACGCAGATCACCGGCCAGGCGCAAGTGCGCGCCGCGGAACAGACGCTGGCCGCGGCGCAAGCGTCGCTGTCAGCGGCGCGCGCGGAAAACACCCGGCGAAAACTGGCGTTGAACCGGCTTGAGGCATTGGCGGCGCAACGACTGATCTCGAAAGCGGATCTCGACCTGGCCCGCGCCGACGCGACTGCCG
>Ga0209211_10001525_pt1 | contig 43487 bp, 34 predicted proteins | sample RifGroA2_FD_183992 | JGI IMG/M metagenome (GOLD analysis project Ga0209211, IMG submission 183992) | Groundwater microbial communities from Rifle, Colorado, USA - Groundwater A2 (SPAdes) (version 2) | ecosystem: Environmental > Aquatic > Deep subsurface > Groundwater | place: Rifle, Colorado...
CCAGTCAAGTTTTAAACTCCAATACTTTCACTTATACGGTCTCCGGTACTCCAGCCTCACCGGCAACAGGGGCGTCTATTGTTTGGGATGGCCCTGTATGGACATCCAGAACATCAGGAACGACCCATTTTCTTGCCGGAATAGTATATGCCAGCCCTACGTTCTTTGCTGTCGGATGGACATTGAATCCTGATGCAGCGATAATACTTCAATCCGCCAACACCAATGTTTATACTGTCACAGGGACAGGATCGGGAGTAACTGGCAGCATAAGTCCTGCCAGCATATCAGTTGATCATAACTATACGACGCCATTTCTTATAACCCCTGCTGCCAATTACCACCTTGCCTCTGTGTCAGGGTGTGGAGGCAGCGCAGCAAGCAACCTGAGTGTGGGTACAAATTATGTGGGTTGCACAAATTCACTCCCCTGCACTTATACAATTCCTGCGGCAGACGCTCCCTGTGATGTGTCTGTAACTTTTACGAGTGACCAGTACTCAGTAACTGCTGTACCCAACACTACACCCAGTGGTCACGGAATGCTCGCCAGCGATTCACCAAATCAGTCTCCTGTCTCAGTTGATTGGGGGCAAACAGCCACTTTTAAATTCAACTCGCAGGCCAATTATCATGTGGCGAGTGTAAGCGGCTGCGGCGGTACAGAATACAACAATACCTCAAACGCTGTAACAACCTATACATATACGACAGGGGCGATAACCGGTACCTGCCAGGTTACAGCGACTTTTGCGATTAATACTTTCACTGTCACTTCAACGGTATCAGGGGCCAACGGCACTATTAGTCCGACGGTCACTGTCAATTACGGCGCAACCCCAGAATTTACTTTAACACCGGAGCCAAATTATCATAGTTCAGCCTCAGGCTGCAGCGGCGCTTTGGTCGGCAATGCATATACAACTGGAGCGATAACAGCGGATTGCACTGTTACTGCTTCATTTCCGATTGATACTCATACGGTAACAACACATGTGGCCGGCAGCGGCAGCATAAGCCCTGAGAACCCTGTTGTTACCTATAATGTCACACAGGATTTTACTGTAACGCCTTCAGCCAACTATCACCTTAATTCAGTAACCGGCTCAGGCTGCACAATTGCCCTGGTAAGCGGCACTACATACAGGACAGGCGCCGTCACAGATAACTGTTCTATAACGGCTACTTTTGGGATAAATACTTACGAGATTACGCCATCTATGGTCGGGAATCCTCCAAATGGTACAATTTCTCCTGCTGATACTACACCTGTTGATCATGGAGTAAGCCAGCTTTTCGAGTTTTTCCCGAGTGACGGTTATCATGTAAAGGCTGTAGTAATTGATGCCGGGACAGCTGATGAAATAAGCCTGGGAGCAAATACCAATTCCTATACATTTGGAACTGAAGGAGGTGTAACAGCATCCCATACGATCAGCGTGGAATTTGAGCAGAACGCGGCTGTTCAGCGTACTGTTTTAACTTCAGCAAATACCGGCGGTACGGTCTCATGCACTCCTAATCCTGTAACCCACGGATCGAATACATTATGTACCATAACTCCCACTGCCGGGTATCATCTGCAGACCCTTCTTGATAATAATTTATCTAAAACATGGGTGACGAACGGGAGTGCTTTTGAATATACTGCTCAGATTGTAGAAACAGACGGTCGTGAGATTAAAGCGACTTTTGAACTTTATATAACATCAACAGCTACGCCAAGTGCAGGCGGCACGGTTGATACAGCAGGAATAGACCCAGTATTAGGCAGGGTATCAATACCCACCGGAGGGAGCGCGCAATACAGCATTACGCCTAACACCGGTTATCATATAGCAAGTGTTACTTTGGACGACGTTGCAGTTCCACTGACATCGTGGAACACATATGTATCAAATCCATATACGGTTGACGTTGGAACAACCAATCGCACAATAGTCGCGACTTTTGCCAAGAATACTTATACCATCACGCCCACAGTCACTCCGGGAGGCAGTATATCCCCTTCCGGTGTTCAAACTGTATTGTATGGAGGCAGCCAGAGCTTTACATTTATAGCGGAAGATGGAAACCAGGTATCAGAGGTCTTAGTTAATGGTAATGCCGTGACAAAGGGTACTTCCTGGTCTTTTGATAATGTGACGTCCAATCAAACCCTGAAGGTGAGCTTTGCATTGTATACCTATGATATAACAATCGCTGCAGGCGCCGGAGGTAAAATCAATGCCTCAGGCTCTTTGACCGCCAACTGGGGTGAGAGCCGGACATTCACTATTGTGCCTGACACGGGATATCATATTGTGGATGTAACGCTGGATGGGGCGTCAATTAAATCGCAATTATCAAGTACTAATACGTATGTTCTGTCTAATATAAAAGCAGTCCATACAATTGCTGCAACCTTTGCTATAGACACATTTACGATAACTGCGACCTCGGATTCAAACGGCTCAATAACTCCGTCAGGTGCTGTGACGGTTAATTATGGAAATACAAAGATATATACTATTACACCAAAGGACGGTTATCACATCCTGGATGTAAAAGTGGATGACGCTTCAGTGTCGGTCACTGACGGTACATATACCTTTGCAGATATAGCCAAAGACCATACAATTGCAGTGACCTTTTCCATAAACACCTATTCAATCATAGCTTCAGCAGGTGCCAACGGCACTATTTCACCTTCAGGAACAACTACTGTCGAAAACGCGACAAGCAAGACTTATACTATAACGCCGGGGGAAATATATCATGTGTCTGATGTCAAGGTTGACGGAAGCTCGGTAGGAGCTGTGACTTCCTATCAGTTCACAAATATAACGGCCAACCATACTATCGAGGCAACTTTTGAAATGAACGCGGGCACATATACCATAAATGTATCAAGAACAGGAATGGGCAATGGTGTTGTAACAAGCTCTCCGTCCGGTATAAACTGTGGAGTAACGTGCAGCAAGACAGTTAATGCTGATACTACAGTGACACTTACTGCAGTAAAAGATTCAGGTTCTGAATTTGGAGGCTGGATAGGGGGAGGTTGCTCAGGAACTGATACGTGTACCGTGAGCAAGAATGCAGATGCAACAGTTACGGCTGTCTTTAATGTGCCTGGACAGGTTTCCCTGACTATAAGCAAGATTGGAACTGGTAATGGAGATGTAAAACTTACCGCTAGTTCTCCTGGAGTAGTCTGTGGCTCCGGCTGTATTGCATATACTATTGATGAAAAAAAGAGACCCACGCTGGTCAAGCTTACTGCTAAAGTGAACCCGGATTCGAAATTCTCGGGCTGGTCAGGTGATTGTGCTCTTTCAAAATTGAAAACAACGTGCTCTGTGACAATGCTATCAGCGAAGGCCGCAATAGCCAACTTTGATTTAAAGGTCCCCAATATAGTCGCTACACCAGCGGCTTCCCTGCCTTTCGGAACGGCAAAGGTGGTCAAGAATAAGGTTAAAGCGGTTACAAAGGTCGTAAAGATAACCAACAAAGGTGATGGAATACTCAAGATATCAAATGCGAAGATTTCAGGGGACCCTGATTTCACTCTGATCTTGAGTAGCTCCGTTGCAACTGTAAAGCCAAAGGCCTCAATAAGCTTGAGGATAAAGTTCAATCCGACATCTGCCGGCGCCAAGAGCGCAGAGCTGCAGATAAGCTCTAATGATCCAGTTAAGCCGCTTGTGACGGTAGCTTTAAGCGGAACAAGAACGGCAGTATCAGCCAGGGTTTCAAAGGCAAGCGATGAAAGCATGTTTTATCCTGACGAACCTGTGACAAGGGAAGAGGCGGCAGCATTTGTAATCAGGGCAGTTGAAGGCGAACCACAAGTTGATTACTGCAAGGAGGATTCATTTTTTACAGATGTATCTCCTGATGCCTGGTCGTGCAACTATGTGAAGAGGTTATATGAACTCGGTCTGATTAATGGTTGTCTCACATCTGTGAAGGAAGCGGGGTTCTGCCCTGAAACCTTAATGACAAGGGAGCAGATTGCGGCATTAATAGTAAAGACTATAGATGGCGATCCTGAAGTTGCAACATGCGAAGCCGGGTCACCATATAGTGATATAGCACCTGAAAGATGGTCGTGCAGCCATATAAAGAGATTCAATGAGCTTGGGATTGACACCGGCTATGATGCGCATAATCTTAAAGTTTACATCGAGGGAATGAAATTCTATCCTGAGGTCCCCGCTACAAGAGCGGAAACCGCGACCTATCTGATAAGGGCCATTGAAGGAGAACCGCCTGCGGATTACTGTAAATCAGGATCGCCTTTCTATGACGTGACTAATAACAACCCGTCCTGCAGATATATAAAAAGGCTTTATGAGATATGGACGTCTCCCAGGGCGGTCAGATAGCAGGTTTTCCGTAACATTGCTTGCCCTGTCATTTGTCGCGCTTCCATTTAAGGATAATCAGCATTATAGTTCCTATCATAAATAGAATCCCGCCGATTAATGCCCATACAGCACCCGGTTCCCTGCTTAGCTCAAGCAGGACCATCTTTTCGGGATATGCCCGTAGGTCTTTTACATAGACACCCAACCCCTTGTATATGGAAGGCTTGTTGGGCATAATACTGTCTTGCTTAACGGTTTTTCCATCCGCAATATATTCGGCATCAACAGCCCAGTCACTCAAATATCCTTTGTTATCAAACGATATCCTGATGTTCTTTATATGCAGTATGGTCTTGTCTTTTAGTTCCAAAGCTGTGCCTTCGGCTACTGCTGAATAGCCTTTAAACCCCTGGGCTGAACTGAAGAGGTGGGCAAGGAGAATAAACAGGAATCCTATATGTATTATCTGTGGGGAGAGTATAAGGAGCCACTGAGTAACCTTTCGTTTTTTAATTATAGAATCAATGCTGCAAAACAGTGTGTTTGCTGTAAGCAGGGACAACAGGCCGATTGATGACCACAGCCACCATGTTAGGCCGAGAGGCTGTTCATTTATCCATTCAAGCATCGGCACTGAATGTATGGACTGGAACTCCTCATTCGCAGGCATTATGACAGCGCCTGCAAGAAGCATTACAATGAGCAAACAGAGCAGCCAGATCGCTGTTTTAAGAGATATAAAGAAATTTATTGCCTGTTTAATCATATAAAAGAAAATGTCATATCATTACTTTTTAACATTCGCTAAAATGCGTGTGAGCTTTTCATAAGAAGACTCACTCCCAAGTATGTAAATAATACCACTGCAAAACCGGAAATGCCGATGATCGCAGACGGCCTTCCCATCCATTCCTGCCGCAGTCTTGCATGAAGGTACATGCTGTAAAATATCCATAGGATGGTTGTCCACAATTCTTTAGGGGTCCACAGCCAGTATGTTCCCCACGCCAGATATGCCCATATGCCTCCAAATATCATGGACAGAGAGAAAAAACAGTAACCTATGAGTATTGATCTGTATTGCAACCCTTCGATGAGGTTGTCTTTTTCTTTCAAATATAAAAAACCGAGTATGGCTGCCAGCCCAAAAAGAGCATAGGACAAGAAGGCAAGCACAACGTGAAGCTCAAACCAGATGATTTTCAGCACAGGCGGTAATGGTGCGTTATGCTGCTTTGAGAAGAGAGCTAAGGCGGTAAAAACCGCTGCTGTGGCTGCTATAACAGTATGAGAGTAGAGGTATGCGTTTAGAGGCTTGCGGAACGCGATGGAGAAGGCAACAATAGAGGCAGAGAGGAATGTCAGGGTGTCATGCGGCCCGACAAGGGGGAGTCTTTCAAGTTCAAGGCCCCTTGAGATTATATAGGAGATTTGTGTTAAAAGGCCTAAATATAATGCCGGCCTTTTCCAAAGCCCAAGAAGATAACATAATAGAGTTGCGTAGGCTGTTAACATAGAGTGACTATTTTACAAAAAGAAGATAAAAAATGATATACAAGCATAGTCAAAAGACCTGTAGGAAGGTTATACTTATTAGATGAAAAAAGTCATTGTCGGCATGAGCGGGGGAGTGGATTCATCCGTTACTGCCGCTATTTTGAAAGAGCAGGGTTATGAGGTCGAAGGCGTGAGTTTCATTCTTTATGAGACAAGGCTGCGAAATACCTTTCCCGGATGTTGTTCTATTGAGTCTGTAAATGATGCTGCAAAGACCGCTGAGATGGCTGGTGTAAGACATACTTCAGTAGATTTGAGGGATGAATTCATGTCAAGGGTCATTGAACCCTTTATCGAGGCCTATTCAAAGGGTATAACACCAAACCCCTGTATACTGTGCAACAAATATATAAAATTCCCATACCTTCTGAAAATCGCTGATGACAGGGGCGCAGATTTTATTGCTACCGGGCATTACGCAAGGGTCATCAGAAATAGAACTTCCGCACTAATGAAAGGTCTTGACCCTAAGAAAGACCAGTCATATGTGCTTTATGTTCTGGGACAGGAAGTGTTGGGCCGTCTGAGGCTGCCTCTCGGTGAAAAGAGAAAAGATGAGGTGAGAGAGATTGCGAGGGAATTGCACCTTCCTGCCGCAAACAGGCCTGAGAGTCAGGAGATATGTTTTATTGAAGACAAAAAGTATTTCAGGTTGATTGATAACCTGAAAAAAGGCCCTAAAGGACCGATTATTGACGTTAAAAGCGGCATGGTCCTGGGAAGGCATGATGGGATTCATTTATATACCATGGGGCAGAGAAAAAGGCTTGGCATTGCAACAGGCAGCCCCCTGTATGTTGTCAAGATAGACCGTTCTGAAAATGCTGTGTACGTTGGACCGAAAGAGTCGGCCATGCTCAGGGAGTTTGTAGTCGGGGATATAAACTGGCTGATTCCATGCCCGGAAGTAAAAAGTGAGTTCAGGGCCAATGTAAAGGTGCGCTCAACTATGAAGGATGAACCCGCAAATATTGCTCTTATATCTGAAACGAGCACAAAAGTCACTTATGATGACCCTCAGTGGGCGCCTGCACCTGGCCAGAGCGCGGTGTTCTATGCAGGCGATATGCTCCTTGGCGGTGGTGTAATAGAGTGATATTTTTCAATCGTTTGTGTTATTTTAAAAAGTATTTGACAGCTTCGATTCAGCCGGCCATGCGGCATGCAAAATGCGATGTGATAGTTATTGATTTCATTTTTTAACCAAAGAGGGGTATATGACTGGGAAAATAGTTTCAATCAATGTCAGCGAAAAAAAAGGTGTTAGGAAAACACCTGTGGAAGAAGCAGTTGTGAAAGAGGACTTTGGCATAGAGGGCGATGCCCATGCTTCGTCAGAGTGGCGCAGGCAGGTGAGTTTGCTTGCGATTGAGAGTGTTGCAAAAATGCAGGCTATGGGGCTTGATGTAAAGGCAGGGGATTTTGCTGAGAATATAACTACCGAAGGGCTTGACCTGCCGGCGTTACCTCTCGGCACAAGAATAAAGCTCGGAAGGGATGTCATTGGAGAGGTCAGCCAGATAGGTAAGGAGTGCCACACCAAGTGTGCTATTTATTATCAGGCAGGTGACTGCGTCATGCCAAAAGAGGGCATATTTATCTGGATATTGAGAGGCGGTGTGATCAAGACCGGAGATCCCGTAGAAGTTAGATTAGTACCATCACTTGAGGACTACTGACCTTTATGCTGACAGTTGCAGTCCTTACCCTGAGCGATAAGGGATCAAAAGGTGAAAGAGAAGATCTGAGCGGGCCTGCGATTGCTGAGGCCTTGAAGGGCCTCGGTGATGTGAAATATTACGATATCCTGCCTGATGAGAGGGACATGATCAGGGAGAGGATATTGGAATATGTTGACAAGGTTGATGTGGTCATTACTACCGGCGGCACCGGGCTTTCTCCGAGAGATGTGACTCCGGAGGCTACCAGAGATATAATTGAGAGAGAGGTGCCGGGTATTGCAGAGGCCATGAGAATGGAAGGGCTGAAAAAGACCAAAAGGGCCATGCTCTCCAGGGCAGTTGCCGGAGTAAGGGGCCGGACCTTAATAATAAATCTGCCCGGAAGCCAGAAGGCAGTCAAAGAAAATCTTGCAGTAATTATAGACATAATCCCCCATGCAGTCGAAAAGATAAAAGGAGACACAAGCGAGTGCGCAGAATAAGAAAGAAGCATAAACCCTTTTTGTCAGCGTGGAGCCTATTGTGAAAGATGTGTCCTTTCCATTGGCATTTCTTGCCGGGGTCATGTCTTTTCTTTCCCCGTGTGTCCTGCCGCTTGTGCCTGCGTATGTTTCGTTTATAACAGGAATGTCGCTTGAAGAGCTCAAAGGGGCCCCGCGAATATCCAGGGCCATGGGCAGTACAGTGGCTTTTGTGCTTGGGTTCTCTGTTATCTTCATATCGCTGGGTGCGTCATCGTCATTAATAGGAGGTCTTTTCCTCAAGTACCAGGACTATCTCAGGGTTGGGGGCGGTGTGCTCACAATAATATTCGGTCTTTTCATTGCAGGATTTCTGAAACTTGATTTTCTTATGAGAGAGAAGAGGTTTCATATACAGGAAGGGCCTGCCGGATATGTAGGGGCTTTTCTTGTCGGGATGAGCTTTGCCGCAGGCTGGACTCCCTGTATAGGGCCAATCCTGGGCACCATATTGATTTATGCAGGCTCCCAGGCATCTGCATCATACGGGCTTAAACTCCTTTCAGTCTATTCCCTCGGTCTTGCCATACCCTTTATACTGGCGACGCTTGCCATAAATGTCTTTTTCCGTTATATGAAGAAGGTGCATAAATTCATGAGACCCATTATGATAATCAGCGGTCTGATACTTGTTATATTCGGGATAATGCTTTTGACGAACAAGATGGGACAGTTAGCAGGCATGTTACCTGATCTTGGCATAAAATTTTGAGGATGGATATGGAAGAAAGATACGATTTTAATGAGATTGAGATGAAATGGCAGAAGTTCTGGGCTGAGAACAGGCTTTTTAACACTACGGTTGATGGGACCAAAGAAAAATTCTATTGTCTTGAGATGTTTCCCTATCCTTCAGGGAAGATACATATGGGACATGTCCGCAATTATGCTATAGGAGACGTTATCGCAAGGTATAAGAGGATGCGGGGTTTTAATGTACTGCATCCTATGGGCTGGGACGCATTCGGGATGCCTGCGGAGAATGCCGCTATAAAACATGGATTGCACCCTGCAAAATGGACTTATGAGAATATCACGTCCATGAAAGAACAGCTTGGCCGTATGGGATTAAGCTATGACTGGGACAGGGAGCTTGCTACCTGCAGTCCGGAATACTATAAATGGAACCAGTGGTTTTTCGTGAAACTCATGGAAAAGGGGCTTGCTTACAGAAAGACATCTTTTGTTAACTGGTGTCAGTCCTGTGGCACTGTACTTGCCAATGAGCAGGTCGTAGACGGTGGATGTTGGAGGTGTGATACAGCCGTAATCCAGAAGGAACTCGAACAGTGGTTCCTGAAAATTACGGACTATGCAGAAGAACTACTCAAGGGCTGCGATGAATTAAAAGGGTGGCCTGAGAGGGTAGCGATAATGCAGAAGAACTGGATAGGCAGGAGTGAAGGGGTCGAAGTGGATTTTCCTGTAGAAGGTCTGGAAGAAAAGATCAGGATATACACCACAAGGCCGGACACTCTTTTTGGCGTGACTTTTGTATGTCTTGCCACTGGACATCGTTTGTCAGATGAATTGGTTGAAGACAAGGATAGGCTTGCTGAAATAAAGGCCAAATATGGGGACATTGAGAATAAGGAAGGGCTGTTCACAGGTCACTATGCCATTAATCCGTTAACTTCAGAGCAGGTCCCGATATATGTTGCCAACTTTGTGCTTATGGAATACGGCACCGGAGCAATCATGTCTGTACCTGCACATGACCAGCGGGACTTTGAATTTGCCGGACAGAACAAACTCCCCGTGAAGGTTGTAATCGTTCCGGAAGAAAATATCCAAAGTGTAACTTCCGAGCTTCCGGGTGGTATACCACCTACTGTTGGCTTCCGAGCTTCCGCTCTTGACGCTGCGTTTGAAGATGAAGGCATACTCACGGATTCCGGGCAATTCAGCGGGATGAAGAGCAAAGACGCCAGGGGAGCGATAGCCGGATATATAGAAGAGAACGGTCTTGGTACAAGGACTGTTAAATACAAGCTCAGGGATTGGGGCATTTCAAGGCAGAGATACTGGGGCACGCCGATACCTGTAATCTATTGTGAAAAGTGCGGCGCAGTCCCTGTTCCTGAAAAAGACCTTCCGGTAATCCTGCCGGAGGACGTCAAATTCACAGGAAAGGGAGGCTCTCCACTACTTGAATCCATGCAGTTCCTCAATGTAGCGTGCCCGAAATGCAGCGGCCCGGCAAAGAGAGAAACTGATACCATGGATACCTTTATAGACTCTTCATGGTATTTTGTGAGGTACTGCTCTAAAAAGGATGAAGAGCCTTTGAACAGAGAAAATATTTCTTACTATATGCCTGTTGACCAGTATATAGGCGGGATTGAACATGCAGTCCTGCATCTGCTCTATTCAAGGTTTTTTACAAGGGTCCTGAGGGACCTGGGTGTTTTGTCTTATGATGAGCCGTTTAAGAACCTTCTTACACAGGGAATGGTATGCAAGGAGACCTGGAAATGTTCTGAGCACGACTGGCTTTTCCCTGAAGAAGTAAAGGACGGCTGTTGCATCAATTGCGGCAAGCCTGTGACTAAGGGCAGGGTCGAAAAGATGTCCAAGTCGAAAAAGAATGTTATGGACCCTGATGCCCTTATCAAAAGATATGGCGCTGACACTGTAAGGCTGTTTTCCCTTTTTGCTGCTCCTCCTGAAAAGGACCTTGAGTGGTCTGACAAGGGAGTTGAAGGGGCTTTCAGGTTTTTAAGGAAGATTTGGGGGATAGTATATAAATGCAGGCCGGAAGCAAAAGACTTCAGTAATGTAACTTCCGCTCTTCCGAACTTTCGCGCTTCCGCGCTTGTTCGCAAGACCCATCAGACCATAAAAAAAGTGACTGAGGATATAGAGAAGGATTACCACTTTAATACTGCAATTGCCGCACTTATGGAGCTTGTGAATGAGACTGCGTCACCTGCTTCTGGTAACCCTGAAACGTCAAAGGAATGGGCTGAGATAAACTTTGCCGTCAAAAACGTACTTCTTATGATTGCTCCGTTTGCTCCGCATATAAGCGAAGAGTTATGGGGAGCCATTGGGGAGAAGAACAGTATCTTTGAATATCAATGGCCTGTTTGGGAAGATGACCTCGCAAAAGAGGATGAGATAGAGCTTGTGATACAGGTTAACGGCAAGCTCAGGGCTAAACTTCTCGTTCCTTCCGGTCTTTCTGATGACGATGCAAAGAAGAGGGCGCTTGAAGATCAAAAAGTTATGGAGATTCTTGCCGGAAAAGAGGTCAGGAAGGTCGTTGTCGTCAAGGGCAGACTTGTAAATATAGTGATGGGTAATAGGTAATGGGTAATGGGTTAACCAAAAAAGCTTTTATTTTCTGCTCTGCGTTTTTTGTTCTTTCTTTTATTTCTTCCTGCGGCTATATGCTCCAGACAAAGGCAGACCTGCCGTTTGAAAGCATATCAGTGGGAAAGATCGAAAATAAGACGCATGAGCCAAAAATTCAGGACAAGATGAATAAGATTCTTACTGAAACACTTATGCAATATGGCTTCAGGGTCAGTCCTGCTGCAAGATATAGGATAGACGTGGATATAACCAGATTTGATTTAAATGTCTTGTCTGAGATAGGCCTTACCGCGGCTGAATATCAAGTATTAATAACAGGTGAATTTAAGCTCACTGATATTGAAAAGGGGACATCTACACCGCTTATGAGTTTAAACAGCCCGTTTGTGACATATTTCAATACGTTAGGCAGGCTTGTAAATGTTATTGCTCAGAAAGAGATGGCGACCGAAAGCGCGTTAAAGGATTTGTCTCAAGAACTTGCCAGACGAATAATATACGACATGCCCGGGAAATTACAGGCCGGAGCAGGTAAGTAGGATATGAGTATAAAGCAGCTTCAACAGGAGATCTCCAAAGGGTTGCCGCACTGTGCATATCTTTTCCATTCTACAGATGATTTTCTGCTGTATGAGACCTTAACGACCATTAAAGAAAAGAATCCTGACAGTGACGCATTTAACTTTGATGTGTTTGATATTAAATCTCCTGACTTTAATATGACCATTGAGCAGATGATAGACATTCTTAATACACTGCCGTTTTTGTCTGAAAGGAGAACTATTGTCATAAGGAATATCCAGAAATTGTCTAAGAAGGACATAAAGAAGCTGGAAGGTTATTTAGCAGATCCGTCTGCGACTACCCTTCTGGTGATGCTGTATGAAGGCAAGGCCCCAAAGTTATTCGATGTATCGGTCAGCAGGGATTTGAAGATTATCAGCATTAACCTGCAGGAGCAGGATATCCCTTTGTGGGTAAAAGAGAGGGCAAAGGGAAAAGGCATAAGGTTTACCGATAAGGCTGTCGAATATCTGATCTGTTATGCAGGTACTGATCCCGGAATGCTCTATTCAGAAATAGAAAAATTTGCCTCCTGGAATACTTCTGAGGTAATAGATGCGGATGATATCAAGGGCATTGTTTATGCCGGAGCTGAATACGATGCCTTTGATATTATTAATGCTCTTGGTAAAAGGAACATCAGGGAGGTGTTCAGGATATTTGAAAATGTAAACAAAAATACTGACCCCCAGATGTTGCTCGGTGCTTTGAACTGGCAGTATGCCAGCATGTTTGCAAGGTCACAAAAAAAGGACGAAGGGAAATTCCGCAGGATATTTCGTTTGCTTCATGAAGCTGATATAGCCAACAAGACTTCCTGTCAATTTGTTCTCGAAGACCTTTTTGTAAAACTGCTCCGAATTAATTAGAACATATAGATAGCTTGCGGCCCGCAGCAAAAAGAGCAAATTAACTGCGAGCTGTGGAGCTATTATGCGAGGGCCGCGTTTACCTGTTTTGTAATGCGTGAGATTTTTCTTGATGCGGTATTTTTATGAATAATACCCTTTGAGGCAGCACTGCTGATGACCTTTATGGTTTCCCTGAGGATTTTTTCTATGTCATCCTTGTTTTTTGCCGGCATTGCAGCTTCTAACCTCTTAATGTATGTTTTCATCCTTGTTTTCATGGACTGATTGCGCAACTCATGTTTTTCGCTCTGACGAATTCTCTTAATTGCAGAGAGATTCTTTTTAGGTGCTGGTTTGCCTGCCAATTGTAATCCTCCTTTGATTAATTACGGTTTTTTTAATTTTAATCAGCTAACAGATAAGTATAAAAATAGCATAAATCATCACATAAAATCAATTTATTTCTTATTTTTAGTTGTATCGATGAATTCTATAAGCTGCCGGGCATATTTCATATCGGGTTTTATGCGCAGAACTGCTTGAAATTCCCTGCGGGCATTTGCCATGTCCTTTTTTTCAAAATAAATGTATCCGAGATTGTAGTGTGCCTCAAGCATATCGGGTTTCAATCGTATGGCTGTCATATAATGCTCAACTGCCTTGTCAGTAATACCCCTGGATCTATAAGCAGTTCCGAGATTGTTATGAGCCTCGGCAAAATTCGGATCAATGCTTAATGCGGCCTTGTATTGCTCGGCTGCCTTTTCAAAAAGCTTTTTAGATGAATAGGCATCACCGAGATTGTTATGTGCTTCAATATAACCCGGTCTGAGTTTTAAAGCAGCCTCGTAATGTTCAATTGCCTTTTCAGTCATTCCCCTGGTTTTGTAAGCAACCCCAAGATTATTATGCGCCTCTGCATAATTTGGGGCCAGCCTGAGCGCCTCTTTGTAATATTCCATTGCCTTGTTTTCTGAACCCTCTGACCACAGGGTAACTGCAAGGTTGTAATTTGCTTTTGCGGAATCGGGTTTGAGGTTTACTGCAATTTCAAAATGCTTTTTGGCCTTGTCCGCCATTCCTTCTGTTTTGTAAGCATTTGCAAGATTTGTATGTCCCCTTTCTTTTTTTGGGGCCTTTTTGACCACATCCTCCCACAGGCTTATTCTGTTGTCCCAAACCGTATTTCTGGCATATGCTGCTATTGAAAATATAATCAGCAAAGGAACAAAGAGTGAAGCTGTTATGATCTTTGTTCTTTTCTCATCGACTATTCCTATCAACAGGAAGGCCCCTGTTACTATTGAAATGAACGGGCCTGCGGAAGGCAGGTAAACCCTGTACTCACAAATAATCATTGGTATGGGGACTATGCTGGATTCAACCGTAAGTGTTATGAAAAACCAGAAGATGCCGAAAGCTACCAACCGTAATGCGTAATCAGTAACGCGTGAACGATAAAAGAGATAAATGCCGGAGACAAAAATACTTAAAAGAAAAAGGAAGGACAAAAAAACGTCTTTATTGAAGAATGAATGGAATACTGGATAATCATAATCAAAAGTCTGATCAATAGGGAAGAATAGAAGCCTGATGTAGGTGACTATTACCCGAAACTGTGTGAACAGATAATCAGATCTTGAAATGCTTATATCACCTCTTGTCACATCAGCCATTCCAGTGATCATAGACACTACAGGCTTGTCTGTGCCGATGAGAGTTACCGGGATAATTAATAATGTTAGGAGCAGGGGGAGAAGATGCCGAATCCTTTGTTTGAGCGGACTTTCAAAGAAAGAAAACTCATATACGGCTATAACCAAGGGAAGTGTATATGCATTTTCTTTAGTCTTCATGGCAAGGATGCATGAGATGAGTGACAAGACATAAAAAAATATGGTTTTTATATTGTTCTTTTTGTCTGCTGATGGCTGTTTGCCGCTTTCGCGCCTTCTGTTGGTGAAAGCTGACAGCTCTCTGTATTTGATATAGCACACTAAAGACAGCAGGTAAAAGGACGTTGCAAGGGACGCAAGTCTCTGGAATATATATGTTACAGCTTCTGTCTGTACAGGGTGAGAAACAAAGAGCAGGGATGAAAACATGGCGATAAGGCCGGAATGTTTTTTAAGAGAGGATTCCATTAAAAACGGTGTTTTGAATGTAAGTAATATGAGCAAATAAACAAGAAGGCCGTTCAGTATATGTATGGCGATATTGACGATATGATAGCCATAAACATTAAGGCCATGCATCTTATAATTCAGCGCAAATGTAAGATAACCTACGTATCTCCCTACTAGAGCGCTGTAAAAAGGAGAACCTTTCGCCGTGGAAGGTTCCAGGAAATACGAAAAGTCCTTGATTGTAAAGTTGTCTCCTATAAGATAATTGTCATCCAGTTGAAAAGGTGACTTCAATGTGTTTGAGTAAACAAGGACGCCTACTATAGTTATCAGCAATAAAGGAATGAGTGCCCCTAAAAGGACATTTGATTTGAACAAAGATGTCCCTGAGGCCGGCGTTATGCCGTCAAATGCTGAATCCCTTGTCTTCTTTTTTCTTGATGCCTTGCCCATATATTAATCCTTGTTAAATGGATAGCGAGCGTATTCCTTGCAGCTTGCTGCGGGGAACCTTCAATTTATATTGACACGTAACGCTAGTATCATTATATTATGTGTTAATTAAAAAATGGAACCAATTTGTTTGCTATATTTCGCCATACTTGTCCATGATAAGAATGTTTGCTTATTTAAACAATTTCATGAGAAGTTCCAAGACCAACAGTAGGTGCTTTAGGCACCAAAAGTAGGTGAGAGGCAGGTACTGTTCCCTACTGTTGGCTTTAAGAAAAGGGCGGTTTGTTGATGAGGAGAATATGCTTGTTGGTATCGTTGTTAATAATATTTCTTGCGGTGAACATTGCTATGGCTGAAGAAGCAGTTAAAGAGCAAATCGTATTGGGCAAGTGGACCGTGCGTGAATTGGACAGCATTTTAAGTGAATCCTCAAAAATGGATGATGCTGGAAAACGTATTGAGTTTCTCTCGCGGAAATTTTTCAATACGCCATACAGGGAGTCCACATTAATCGGGGATGTTAATATGCCGGAGGTTTTTGTCATTAATTTTGAGGGTGTGGATTGTTTTACCTTTATAGACTATGTCGAGGCGATGAGATTTTCCGGTTCTTTCCCGGAATTTAAGGAAAGGTTAAATAAAATCAGATACCGGTCCGGCAAGGTTTCCTTTGAAAACAGGAACCACTTTTTTACTGACTGGAGGGAGTTTAATCAAGGGCTTGTTGATGATGTTACTGCGCAGGTAGGCCCTGAAAAGACCAAGAGGGCCATGAAGATGCTGAACAGGAAAAGGGGTGGAGTAATTTTATTACCAGGAATTGATTATAAGCAGCGTGAGATTATATATATACCGTCGGATGTTATTGATGCTACAGTTATAGACAGATTGAGGACAGGTGATTATGTGGGTATCTATACGCGAAAACAGGGACTGGATGTGTCCCATGTCGGGATTATTATCAGGGACAAAAACAAGGTTTATATCAGGCACGCGTCCTCGAACCCGAAATACAGGAAAGTTATGGATCAGGATTTCAGAAAATATATAGACGGCAAACCCGGCATAGTAATATTGAGACCAAAAAGTTAGCTGTCTCCATTTTTCAACCCTGAGATTTCAAATCTGAGACGCCACAGCAGCCAGAGGCCTGGCAGGGCTGTGAGTGTGGCGATCAGGAAATAGTTGGCCCATCCGACATATGAGACTATATATCCAGAGGTCGGCGCGATAAACGTTCGTCCAAGCGCTGCAAGGGAAGAGAGTAATGCGTATTGCGTGGCGCTGAAACGCTGGTTGCAGATAGTCATGAGCAGGGATACAAAGGCCGCTGTGCCCATGCCCCCGGTCAGGTTCTCAAGCGCAACTGCAAAGGCAAGCATTCCATAATTCTTTCCGGTCCACGCCAGGACCATAAACGACAGGATCGAAACAGCCTGCAGTATGCCAAAGACCATGAGGGACCGGTAAAGTCCGAGGCGTACCATGAGCGCCCCCCCAAACAAGGCCCCGACAATCAGGGAGACGAGTCCGAGTAATTTGTTGATAGTCCCTACGTCTGTAGGGGTAAACCCTATGCCTCTTATGAGAAAAGGAGTCAGCATGGCGCCGGCATATGCGTCACAAAGCTTATATAAGACTATCAAAAGCAAAAAATAAACGGCCTTATTCCGTGTTAACAGGTCTTTGAGTGGCCCCCATACTGCCTCCTGAAGGTCCCTGGGAGGGACTACTGCTTTCTCAGGCTCTGGGCCGAAGATCGCTGCTATCATTCCCACTGACATAAGTCCAGCCATTAAAAGATATGTATTGCGCCATCCTATGAGGTCTGACAGGATCAGGGCGAGGGCCCCGGACACGAGCATTGCTATGCGGTAGCCCATGACAAATACTGCAGCGCCGATGCCGCGTTCCTGCTCCCTGAGTACATCTGTACGGTACGCGTCAACAACTATGTCCTGTGAAGCAGAACAAAAGGCCGTTATCAGGGCAAGCCCTGCAAGAAACCACGGGTCACTTGCAGGAGTGCCGAAGGCCATGAACGCAATACCTGTCATCAGGCCAAGCTGTGTAATGATTATCCATCCCCTGCGCCTTCCAAACCAGGGAGGCACAAAGCGGTCCATAAAAGGAGACCAGAGGAACTTTACTGTATAGGGCAATCCTGCCAGCAGGACCATGCCGATTGTACGCAGGTCCACACCGGCTGTTGCCATCCATGCCTGGACTGTGCCGCCTGTCAGGGCAAGAGGGAGGCCTGAAGAAAAGCCGAGAAGCAGGATTACCGCAATGCGGCGGCTGCGAAATACCTGAAGGTAGTCGGAAATGTTAAAACTCATAATAATTTTATGGGGAGTCGTCCCATGAAATCCATCTCTCCTATCAGACATTTAATTACGGCCTTTTGGGCTTGAATAGTCGCTTCATAAGCGGCTATTAACATATCAGCTTCAGTGAAATAGCGCAAAACATAAGGACTTCCAAAAGAAATAACAATGGAATTATTATTTCGTTTCATAAGTTCCAGAATTCTATTCATATCGCCGGTGTCAATACCTGAACTTCCTTTCCATGCCTTGACGCTTGTAAACAGCGCAAACAGCACAGTCTCAGTTTTTAGAGGGCCTGTACTATCAACGGATGAGACGGTCCTGAAATGCTCCTTTAAGGGAGACGATTCATATAATGCAGGGTCTCCGGCAAGTACTACATGTGTCCCGGCTTTGTTACGCATTGGCAGAAGTGAAGAGGTGTTTTTTACAAGTGTGATAGATTTATCGACAATCTGATTGGAAAACTTGCGGTTTTTATCATAATCTATTGTATTTTCTTTCTTGCTATTGAGACTGGATTTAGTATTGATAATACGCCTTATTGAGCTGTCAATTTTATCCTCTGATATCTTTCCTGATTTAACTGCAGACAGAAGTTCTGTAGCTGTTTCATCAGCATCTGAAGGGTGCAGAAGTATGTCTGCCCCGGCATTTATGCACTCAACAGGCACATTTCCGAAATCTTTCAGGGCATTCATGTTCAGGGCATCTGTGAGGACCAGCCCATTAAAGCCGAGTTTGTTCCTCAATAAACCGCTGATTACCTTGCTGGAAAGGCTTGCAGGTCTTGAGTCAAGCGCCGGGACTGTCAGATGTCCTATCATGATGCTTCCTGTCCCTTTATTGATCGCCTCTGCAAAAGGCATTATATCTGTCTTCATCAAGTCGTCATTTGATTTGCTGATAATGGGGAGAGATATATGTGAATCTATTGACGTATCTCCATGGCCGGGGAAATGTTTTGAGCAGCTTATCAGTCCTGACTGTTCAAGTATTTTTATATATTGAGTGCCGAACCATGATACAGTCTCAGGGTCGTCGGAAAACGCCCTTGTGCAGATGATGGGGTTGTCGGGATTTTGGTTTACATCCATTACAGGAATAAGCGGCATGTTTATTCCGATGTCAACCGCCTCTTCAGCCACAACCCTGAGCGCATTTTCAAGCAGGCTAATGTCTTCAGGCCTGTCCTTATCAATGGCTGCTGCAATAGCCATAGGACAGGAAAAGGGTGTAGTATTCCTGATCTGTTGTTCGACCCCTCTCTCAATATCTGATGCTATGAATAAGGGGATTTCTGAAATGGCCTGTATTCTATTAAGGAACTCTGTTATTTCGTCTTTTTCACCTCCAAAGACAATAAAACCCCCGATCCCTTTCTTTACAAGGCCGGTTATTTTTTCCTGATAGACCTTATCATGGATTTCATCCCCGTTAAGCCTGCTGATTATGAGCTGATAAATTTTCTTTTCCAGCGTGTTGAGTTTCTTTGAATTCTGCAAATGTATTATTTCTCTTTCTCAGAAGGCTTATTTTCTTCTTCCCCTGCCCCTGACATCTCCTTTCCGGTCTTCTGGATGTCCTGTATGTCTTTATTGATTTTTTCCTTGAGCTCTTTTGACTCTTTAATCCCTTCCCTGCCTTTTTCTACCTTCTCACAACCGATGAGTGTAACTGCAAAAACAGAGACAATCAAAAGCGATAGTATCTTTTTCATTTCTTTCTCTCCCTATTTATGATGTTTCTTTGTAAATATGAACATCCCTTTGCGGGAAAGGGACCTTAATGCCGAGTTCGTTGAATTTTTTGTAGATCGCCCGATTTAATGAGTCCGTCACCCTGAGTCTGAGGGTAGGGTCATTTATCCAGCATAACAGGTCGAAATTCAGGGATGATTCTCCGAATGACATGAACCATACCTTGGGTGCAGGGTCGGTCAACAAATTCCCGTTCAGGGAAGCTGCTTCAAGCAATGCATTTTCTATAAGGTCAATGTCGCTCCCGTATGCGACACCGATTGATGTCTTTATCCTTATGTTGGGCGTTGGCGCGCTTTCATTGACTATCTTGGAATTGATGAGCACTGAATTGGGAATTGTTATCATCACATCATCGAGTGTTTTTATCCTTGTGCTCCTTATTCCTATCGTGACTACTTCGCCTCTTTCTCCCCTGTCGAGGACTATAAAATCACCTATCTTGAAGGGTTTGTCCGTAAAGACGCTGATGCCCCCGAAGAAATTCGCTATGGTATCCTTTGCAGCGAGGGCAATAGCTGCACCGGCTATACCAGCGGAGGCCAGTAACGGAGTGATGTTGATCTTCCAAATGGACAGTATTACCATGAGACTTGCGATGACTATTACTATTTTTGAGAGGTTCTCTATCAGCGGAATTATGTCCTTGCCGAGTCCGGTCACGTCAGACACCTTATAGATCGCATCTTCGATTATTATGTTGCTGATTTTTATGGATGAGGCCATCCAGATAATGGTTATCGTCGAATACAGTATGGCGCTGATGTAGAAAAACAGCCTTGGTGACGGACCGAGATACGAAACAGTATGGACGATGCCTATAGCTATTATTGTGAAAAAAATCGGCCTGTGGACGACAGCTAATATCTTGTCGTCAATGTCGCTTTTTGTGAACTTTGTGAATTTGCCGAGTATCCTTCCAACAAACAGGTCTGCGATCTTGGCTATTGCAAGAAAGACGGCGAGCGAAAGTATTGCGTTTATGTAAGGAGACGCTGTTATGTTGAGAGATTCGATAATTTTCGTCATATCATATTCCTCTGTGCCGTATCCGGTCTATGTCCCCCCGGACAATGACCTGTCGTACAATACCTTTTTGCTGAAGCCGTATGCTTCGGCCACTATTTTGACTGCTTCTTTGCGGCCCTTGCCCTTTTTCATAAGCGCCCTGACTTCATCAAGGGCCTCATCTGCCGTCAGACTTTCTTTTAATTTGCCTTCGACTATTATTACATATTCTCCGGCAATAGTATGATTCTTGAGGGCATCAACTATATCTGTCAAGTTTCCCCTGATGGTCTCTTCGTGTATTTTTGTCAGCTCTTTTACGAGGGCTGCTTTTCTTTGACCTAATATCTCTTCCATATCTGCAAGTGTTTCAAATATCCTGTGGGGCGCTTCATAGAATATCAGGGTCCTCATTTCGAGGGAAAGTTCTTTTAGTCTTTTCTGTCTGTGAGACTCTTTGGGAGGTAAAAAACCTATAAATGTGAACTCCTCCGCTGATATGCCCGATGCCGAGAGAGCTGCAATTACTGCCGACGGCCCCGGGATTGGTATTATATTTATGTCCGCTTCAATGGCCTTCTTTATAAGCACAGCACCGGGATCTGATATTCCAGGTGTGCCGGAATCCGAGATAAGGGCCACAGACATGCCTGCCATGAGCTTTTCGATAATCTCCTCAGAACGGACCTTTTCCTTTTCAGACCAGTAACTGAGAAGAGGTTTTGAAATACCGTAATGGTTGAGCAATTTGGCTGAATGCCGCGTGTCCTCAGCCGCTACCAGGTCAACTTCCTTCAATATCCTGATTGCCCTGAGTGTTATGTCTTCAAGGTTCCCTATAGGGGTCGAGACAATATACAATTTACCAAAGGATGAATTATCCGTCATCCTTATTTGAGAATGCTGCTCTTAAAGGAACTGAGCCACATTATGTGGCTTTTTTCCTCATTGATGATCTCATCAACTATCTCTTTTTCCCTGACCGCGTCCCTGATGCCGTAAAAGTAAAGCAGGGTCTCTTTTTCAAATCCCAGGGCGAAATTGACGGCATCTTCTATGGTATTTATCTTATTCATTGACGAGAGCGATTTGTTTTTCCCCAGGAAGAATTCCGATTCGACCATGGCCCTCATGTATTGTGCTATGTCTTCCCATCCTTCAGGCTCAGCATCTCCTACAGTTTCCTTAAGATCTGAATAAGTTTTTTCATGTCTTAGTTCCTTTTCTGCAAGAGTAGTGAATAGCTTGTCCAGCCTTTCATTTTCTTTGAACCTTTTGGCCATGGCAGTATAAAACTGATAACCCAGTTTTTCAGTCTGGACCGCCTGTTCCAGGGCCTCTCTGATAGAAAACTTTTCCATAACAGCCTCCTCTTATATTTAATTATGAATTATGAGTTAAGAATTATGAATTAAGGAAGTATTGTTTCTTTAAAAAATCTTTAACGCATAATTCATAACTCATAATTGTAGTTGATGCTATTCTAATTTTAGCAGTTTTTTCAGCCTTGAATCCGCTCTTACTATTTCATCAACACTGTCGCCAGTCAGGTCCCATATATATTCACCGTTTGCATTCCTGTGGAGCTTTATTTTAACCGGTTTTTTAGGTTTCACCTGTTGTATTTCCGGTTTTTTCGTAAACTGAAACGTCTGAGGTTTTTTATTGTCAGCAGAAAAAGCATGAGGAGCCCAGGAAAGCAGTAAAAGAGTCAATCCCAAATTTAAAATTAATAATTTATAACTCATAATTGACTTTATATCACCAGCTTTTATATTTGTTAGTCAAAGGGAACCGCCTGTCTCTTCCGAAGGCCCTCGGCGTTATTTTTATGCCGGGGGGAGACTGCCTCCTCTTGTATTCACTGTTATCAATCATCCTTATGATCTTCTTTGTATCTTCTGTATTGCAGCCAAGATTCAGGATCTCATCAAAGTTCTTCTCATCTTCAATATAGGCCCTGAGTATGGGGTCAAGGATATCGTAAGGGGGCAAGGAGTCTGTGTCCTTCTGGTTGGGTCTTAATTCAGCCGTAGGGGCTTTGGTAAGTACCCTCTGAGGTATAACTGCCCGTGCTTCATTGCGGTTCTTCCATTCGCATACTTTATATACCAGAGTCTTGGGCACATCCTTGATAACAGCAAATCCGCCTGCCATATCGCCGTAAAGAGTGGCATATCCCACACTCATTTCAGATTTATTCCCGGTTGTCAGAACGAGCCAGCCGAACTTATTTGAAAAGGCCATTAATATATTACCCCGGATCCTCGCCTGGAGGTTCTCTTCTGTCGTATCAACCGTTTTTTTAGCAAACTGGGGTTTAACTGCATGCATGTATGAATCAAAAATATTATTAACAGGCACTTCAATAACTTCGATCTCAAGATTTTCAGAAAGTTCCATCGCATCTTCCCTGCTTTCCTTCGAGGTATAGGGAGAAGGCATGAACACTCCTGTGACATTCTCTTTTCCAACAGCGTCAACCGCAATTGAAGCTACAAAGGCTGAATCAATACCGCCGCTCAGGCCGATGCAGACTTTTTTGAAACCGTTTTTCAGGACATAATCACGCGTTCCCAGCGTAAGAGCGCTGTAAACCTCTTCCTCCATGCAAAGTGACTGGTGACTGGTGACCGGTGACAGATGGCAAGTTTTTTGGCCCTTGTGTCTCCGATCATCCGATCTTTCGCGCTTCCGCTCTATAACGATTCTTTCTACGTTCTCTTTTTTTAGTTCAATTACCTGCTGTCTCCTGCGGGGGGCATGCAGTCTCTTCATAAATACAGCATCCAGGTCCAAATCTACAATAATCATATCTTCCCCGAACTGTTTTCCTCTTGAAATAATGTCGCCGTTCTGGTCTATAACAAGACTGTTCCCGTCAAAGACCAACTCGTCCTGACCACCTACAGTGTTGAGATAAGCTACTATTACACTTGAGTCGGACGCCCTTGTTGATAACATCTTTTCTCTGGATACTGCCTTGCCTATGTGATATGGTGAAGCGTTAATATTTATGATGAATTCCGCTCCAGCGAGGGCCTGCATGTTTGAAGGCCCCTCCGGATACCATATGTCTTCGCATATGTTTACTCCAAAAAGAAGATCACCGAACTGATAGACAGGATATCGCGTCCCGGCCTGGAAGTATCTGAACTCATCAAAAACACTGTAATTGGGCAGGTGCATCTTGTGATAAACGTCCAGGACCTGTTTTTTATGGATTATTGCAGCAGCATTGTATATATCGTCTTTTTTGTCCACAAATCCCGCTATTACAACAAAGCTGTCCACCTTTTTCCTTATTTCTTCAAGGGCGGCAATATTGTCGTTAATAAACTGGGGCTTTAAAAGCAGGTCCTCCGGCGGGTAGCCGGTAACGGACAACTCAGGGAACACCACAATATCAGGGGAATATCCGCGCGCATCATCAATGTAACCGAGTATCTTTTTTACGTTCCCGCCCAGGTCCCCTACGGTAGGATTGATCTGGCAAAGGACAATTCTCGCTTTTTTCATGTAATGATTTTACTTGCTATCGGAATTTTTGTAAAGACAGCAATCAAGACAGCAATCAAAATTTCCCCATATATCCGGAAAAGTTTAACGCTGTCACTGATACCTAGGAAATTTACACGCAGCCTGTACGCAGCAGTTTGTCCTGTCTGTGTTTTACAGCCCCAGTTCTTCGGGTACCCCGATTTTGCCGAGCACTGCTGTTGCCGCAGCGACTGCGGGATTGGAAAGGTATACCTCGCTCTCGGGATGTCCCATCCTTCCTACAAAGTTCCTGTTTGTCGTTGCAAGTGCCCTCTCTCCCTTTGCCAGTATCCCCATGTGCCCGCCGAGGCACGGCCCGCATGTAGGTGTTGAAACAACTGCTTCTGCATCAATGAAGATATCTAAAAGCCCTTCGTGCATGGCATCTTTATATATCTGCTGGGTTGCGGGAATAACGATGAGTCTTACATTTGGATTTACCTTTTTCCCTTTAAGGACCTGCGCAGCTTCTCTTAGATCTTCAAGTCTTCCATTTGTGCATGAACCTATGACCACCTGGTCTATTGTGATATGGGAGAGTTCGGTCGCCGGTTTTGTATTAGAAGGCAGGTGCGGGCATGAAACGGTCAAAGGGATTTTTGAACAGTCGTATTCCCTGACATCAACGTATTTTGCATCAGCGTCGGAAGTATAAAATTTGTAAGGCCTCTTTGCCCTTCCTTTTACATATTCTTCTGTAATTGCATCAGGTACAATAATACCGTTTTTTCCGCCAGCTTCTATCGCCATATTGCACATAGTGAGTCTTCCATACATCGGGAGGTTCCTGATTGTCTCGCCTTCAAATTCCATTGCCATATATAATGCTCCGTCAACGCCAATATCGCCAATTGTGTGGAGGATCAGGTCCTTGCCGCCGACCCATTTATTCAGTTTCCCGTAATAAATAAATTTCATGGCCTCCGGCACTTTGAACCAGCAGTCCCCTGTTGCCATGGAGGCTGCCACATCTGTTGAGCCGGCGCCTGTTGAGAAAGCACCAAGAGCGCCATAAGTGCATGTGTGGCTGTCTGAACCTATTATCAGGTCTCCCGGGCCGACAAGTCCCTGCTCCGGCAGGAGCGCATGCTCGACCCCCATTCTGCCTACTTCAAAATAGAGGCTAAGGTTGTATTCCCTGGAGAAATTCTTCAGCATTCTGCACTGCTCGGCGGACTTAATGTCCTTCTGGGGAGCGAAATGGTCAGGTACAAAGACAACGCGGTCTTTATCAAAAACCTCCTTTGCGCCTGTTTTTTTGAATTCCTGTATAGCTATAGGGCCGGTGATATCGTTTGCGAGTATAAGGTCTACCTTTGCGTTTATCAGCTCACCTGCCGAGACCTCATTTTTGCCTGCATGTGCAGCAAGTATCTTCTCAGTAATATTCATGTGTCCTCCGAAGTAGTAATCTTAAAAAAGTTATTATATCTTTACTATAGGGTGCTTGACAAGCCGTCGGGCAAGCACGGCAAGCCAACCTTATCGTGTTCGCAATATGTCATTGCTTTTACGCAGACGTTTCGACTATATGTTATAGGTTGGCTTGAAGGACAAATCTGCTGTATAATCCTATGAATATATTTTTATATTAATAAGGGGAACATATTTTGAAAGATTATCTTTATTCCATAAAAGTCCCTATAAGTCTGATTGTAATCAACTTTCTCATAGCCAATTTCTATTATGTCTTGTTGCCGGTAAAATATGGAGAACCCCTGTTTAATGCAGGGAGAATGGTCGTCATGATTTTTACCGGCTGGTTTGTAATAACCAAAGGCATAGGCAATTTGTGGAGGGCTGCGCTGTCCGGACCAAGCCTCTATTTTATTGACCATGTTGTGTTGAGAGGCGGGATCTTCCTCATAGCCTATCTGTTCAATTCCGATGGCCCCGGACTTATGGCGTTTGGCAGGGTCATCGTGACTTTTGTCATTTTTTCGCCATTAACAATGCTTTTGGGGTTTGCCGGCGGTTTCCTGGGAAAGTGGAAGGTCAAAAAGCTTTAGGGAGGCAATATGGATCAGGACAAAAAAATCCAGATATTAAAAAAGATACCCTTTTTGAAATCATTTACAGAGGCCGAGATGGAGTTTCTCATTGGTATCGCCAAATGGCTGAAACTGGAGCCGGGCGAGATTCTTTTTAAAGAAGGGACCGTTGAGATGGCATTCTACATTATTTTAAAAGGACATGTCTCCGTTCAAAAGAAGACAGGTGTCGGAAGCCTCAAGAAGACCCTTTCAACTTTGAATGCCGGCATGTGCTTTGGAGAAATGTCGTTCATCCTTGGAAAGCCAAGAAGCGCCGATATTGTCTCTAATGAGGAGACATATATCCTTAAGATAGAAGCAGAGACCCTTAATAAGGGGGAAGAACCTCAACTACGGTCCATCCAGTACAAAATCTACAAGACCTTTTCGGAAATACTTGCTGAGAGACTGCTGGAAGCCGACCAGGAACTTGTCCGCTCTTTTTAAGATTTTATGAATGTTCTTATTTGCGGGAGGAGTTAAAGTTGTTTTTCGTTTCAGTGATACTGTCACCGCCGAATTTTTCAAGCAGTGCGTCTGCAATTATTAGCGCTGCCATGGCCTCTCCAACAACACCAGCAGCAGGGACTGCGCAGGTGTCTGAACGCTCATAGGCGGCCTCAATAGGCTTCTTTGTTATTATATCAACCGAACGCAAAGGTTTTTTCAGTGTGGGTATTGGTTTCATGGCGGCCCTTATGACAATCGGCATGCCGTTGGACATACCTCCTTCAATTCCGCCTGCATTATTTGTTTTTCTATAAAATCCGGGGCCGTTGTTTCTTAACTGCTTACTGCCATAAAATATTTCATCCATACCCTCTGAACCAAAGCCGGACGCCATTTCAAAACCTGCGCCGACCTCAACGCCTTTTATCGCCTGGATCCCCATTAATGCCTGTGCGAGCCGGCCGTCGAGTTTTTTGTCCCACTGTATATGGCTGCCGAGACCAACAGGGGCCCCTGTAATAACTACTTCAAATATACCACCCAGTGAGTCGCCTTTTTTTATTGCGGCATCAATCAGCTTAATCATTTTTTTAGATGCTGCCTTGTCCGGACATCTGACCTGGGATTCTTCAGTATCATCAAATATTTCCTTTAATTCGGCTGCTTGACTATTGAGACCTGAGACCTGGCTTTTTACATTTCCTATCCTGACAACAAAACTACCGATTATTATTCCAAACTCGACCAAAAACTTCTTTGCTATAGCGCCGAGCGCGACCCTCATAGCTGTTTCTCGTGCACTGGATCGTTCAAGTATGTTCCGTATGTCTCTATGTCCGTATTTTAATGCGCCTGAGAGGTCCGCGTGTCCCGGTCTCGGCCTGGTCACGGGAGGGATAGACCCTTCATGTCTGCTTTCTGATGACATGCCTTCCTGCCAGTTTTTCCAGTCCCTGTTTTCGATAAATATGGATATGGGCGAGCCGATGGTTTTCCCCCATCTCACGCCCGACATTATTTCAGCGTGGTCCTGCTCGATCTTCATCCTGCCGCCGCGGCCGTAGCCCATCTGCCTTCTATGCAGTTCCCTGTCTATATCTTCCACTGTAAGCAGGAGCCCGGCAGGAATTCCTTCAAGTATTCCTGTAAGTCCTTTCCCGTGAGACTCGCCTGCTGTCAAAAATCTAAGAATATTCGTCATGGGATTAAGATACCATAAAGACAGTTGCAAGTTGCAAGCCGTCTATCTAAATTTGGTAGAAACAGGACAGTTCTACTTTAGCTTGATAGCCCCAGAATTTGATTGACCAGATACACTAATTGTTATTACAATAAAGACGTGCAGTACGAATGGGATGAACGGAAACGGTCTGAGAATGTGAGGAAACACGGGGTTGATTTTGAAGAAGCCCTGCGTTTCAAGTGGGATGCCGCTTTGATTGAGATAGACAATCGCCGTGATTATGGGGAGCCACGTATGAGTGCCATAGCTCCGATTGAAGACCGCCTTTACATGATGACCCATCGCGGCGGTTTTATCCGTATTATCAGCCTAAGAAAAGCAAATTTACGTGAATGGAGAAAATATGTCAAAGAAACTAAAATTGATCCCACCTACTAAAGAAGAAGACGCCGCCATTAATGCCGGCATATCCCTTGATCCCGACGCTCCTGAGTGGACAGAGGCGGATTTCAAACGGGCCCGTCCGGCAATTGCAGTTGCGCCGGAAATAGTAAAGGCTTATCGTGAAGGGCGTTTGCGTGTGCGCGGACCGCAGAAGTCGCCGATAAAGGTGTCAACTACACTCCGCCTTTCCGGTGACGTTGTGGAGTTCTTTAAATCCAAGGGCAGGGGCTGGCAGACACGTGTTAACCAGATACTTCAGGAGTATGTGAAATCGCACAGGTGAGTTGGCGCGGGCACCAAAATATGTGAAGTGTCTTTCCCGCGCACCGTCTCCCTTAGGCTCTTTCTTATTAAATGCAAGGATGCAAAGCCTGACACTGACATAAGTGAAATTCATTAACTACCTCGGCAATAATGGGGATGTCTCCCCTCATCTTGAGTCGCTTGTTAACCTTTCCAATTTAGATTCCGCAAAGCGACTACAAAAGCACTTAAAGCAATAATTACAGCAATAACTGTTAATCGGCATGCAAAATTGACCCACTTTAGGGGGTAATCGGCGTCGAAAATTGACCCACCTCAGCATAACGTGCACTCTAACTAGAAAGGACTAGAAAGAGGAGCAACGAAAGGAGATGCTGATAGTGGAAACAATACGAAAGATTCGATGTGCGTACCATAGGGACAAGAAGTCGATTCAACAGATAGCCCGAGAGCTCAAGCTGTCCCGCAATACAGTTAAGAAGGTGATCCGGAGCGATGTGACCGAGTTCACATATGATCGGAAAGCTCAACCACTTCCGAAGCTTGCCCCATATCAAGAGGTGTTATCTGAATGTCTATCAACAGATGCCACTAAGCCGGACCGGGAACAAAGGTCATCCATCGTGTTATTTGAGGAACTGCAGCGTCAGGGATTTGAAGGAGGGTATGACAGCGTCCGGCGGTATGTTCAAAAATGGCGTAAAAGCGAGGAAGGCAGGGAGGTTACGGCATACATACCGCAGACCTTCGACCCTGGGGAAGCCTTTCAGTTTGACTAGAGCTATGAACAGGTTGAACTTGGGGGTGTTGTTGTAGCGATCAAAGTAGCCCACTTCCGCCTCTGCTACAGTAGGATGCCCTTTTGCGTTGCCTATGCCCGAGAGAGTCTTGAGATGGTGCTTGATGCCCATGTCCGCGCCTTTGAGTATTTTGGCGGTAGTTGTCGTAAGGGTATATATGACAACCTTAAGACAGTTGTGAGCAAGGTGCTGATAGGAAAGGATCGGGTCTTCAACCGGCGTTTTCAGAACATGGCATCTCACTACCTGTTTGAGCCTGTAGCCTGTACCCCGGCAGCGGGCTGGGAGAAAGGGCAGATAGAAAGTCAGGTCAAATTCCTCCGTCAGCGGCTCTTCGTTCCCCGTTTGAAGTTCTCCGATATTGACGAACTGAATCACTGGTTGAGTGATCGCTGCCGAACCATAGCCGCCGGCCATAAACACCCTGAGTTCAAAGACGGCACTGTTGCCGAATACTTTGACAGGGAGAAGCAACATCTGCTGGTCCTAAGTTCTCCATTTGACGGGTACAAAGAGACCCCGGTTCGAGTATCAACTACAGCACTGGTTTCATATGACCGTAATCGTTACAGTGTCAAAGCTTCCGTTGTAGGCAAGACGGTCATGATACGGGCATATGCTGGTCGGATCGTCATTGTTCATGATGGTAACGTAATCGGGGATCACCGTCGTCTGTTTGGCCGGGACAAGATATGCTATGATGCCTGGCACTACATTGAGGTGCTGAAGCATAAACCGGGAGCCCTGCGTAACGGTGCTCCCTTTAAGGACTGGGCACTGCCTGAACCGCTCATAGAGGTAAGGCAACTACTCAGCAAAAGCCCCGATGGCGACAGGCAGTTCATAGGGATCTTAAGTGCGGTATCTATCTATGGGCTGGAGGCTGTGATTACCGCATGTTCTGAAGCACTTTATGCCGGCGTAGCCAGCAGAGATGTGATACTTAACGCCCTGTCCCGCACACACGATGCTCCTGAAATACCCGAGTGTGACGTTCCACTTCATCTACCTGAGCTAAAAACATTGCCTCTTGCCGACTGCAGTCGTTACGACGATCTTTTGACGGGAGGTGTCTATGTTACGAGATAAACTTCTGGATGCGATGGAGAACTTGAAGCTGTATGGTATGAGGAGTGTCTTTGACGAGGTGCTGGCCGCCGGCATAAAGCAGCGACGCACACCGGAGAAGATGCTGCTGGATCTTCTGGAAGCTGAGCTGGGAGAGAGGACTGCCCGGAGCATACGCTACCGCCTTGGACAGGCAAGGTTTCCCGTAGATAAGGACTTAGACCGCTTTGAGTTCGGCTCATCTCCGGTAGATGAGACACAGATCCGCTCACTTCACCAAGGTCAGTTCCTATCCGCAAATAGCAACGTTATCTTTGTTGGAGGTACCGGCACAGGCAAGTCTCACTTGGCAATTGCCATAGCCCGTCAGGCAATCAAAAATGGGCAAAGAGGGCGCTTCTTTAACGTAGTGGATTTGGTCAATCAGCTTGAACAAGAAAAACTGGTAGGACGTGGAGGCAAGCTGGCGGATAGCCTTGCACGGCTTCACCTTGTTGTGCTTGACGAATTGGGATATCTGCCGTTCTCAAAAAACGGCGGACAACTCTTGTTTCACTTGGTATCAAAGCTGTATGAGAGAACCTCTCTGCTCATAACTACCAATCTTACCTTCGGAGAATGGCCCCAGGTCTTTGGAGATAACAAGATGACAACGGCTCTTCTGGACAGAGTCACCCATCATTGTGATATCATCGAAACGGGTAACGAGAGCTGGAGAATCAAGACCAGAAACTCAAAAAAATAACCATCTGGGGTGGGTCAAAATTGGACGCCGATGGTGGGTCAATATTCAATGCCGATGGACAGTTCAGATAATAAATTGAAAAACAATAACGACAGATATTTTAAAGGCGCCGATATTCAGTTAGGCAGCATGATCTACGTATGATTAAGGTTTTTTATAATACGGGAAGTTACAGGAGCGGCACTGAATACCTTTTTACCGAAGTCCTGAAGGATTTCCGGCCCCCTGATTATTCAAAGATCCTGTACCTTGCCCCGACTTCAACATATGTTCAAGAGGCCCAAAAAACTTTCCATAAGCTCGTAACGCAAAATCTATCGCCAGCCTCGGATAAATGCTATATCACTCCTGAAATGGCGACTCTGCGGCAGTTTTCAAAAAAACTTTATTCTGCATTTGGTAATAAAAGGGTGATCAATAATGCCCTGGTTCCGATTATACTGTCACTCCTTACGGGCAAAAAAATCGGTTTTTCCACTGTTCTGGCGAATTTTATCAGCGACCTTAAACAGCTGCATCCTAATACAGGTCCTGATTTGTTAAGGCCTTATTTTGAAGATATGTTTAATGAGCTCAGTATCCCCCCATCAGTTGCCGAGGTTGTTTTCAGTGCGCTGGAGACCTTTCATGGATACCAAACCATAATGAGGGATAACGGGCTTGTTGATGAGGATGATGTGTTGAATGCATGCCCTGCGCTCATGGCCAATATCGTATTGCCTGATACGCTCATAATAGATGGATATTTTGACCCTTCATTGCCTGAGACCTCGATTTTAACCGGCCTGATAAAAAAGACGCAAAAGATAATTATATCAGTGCCTTATGGTGCTGACTCTCAAGGGCTGGTAGAAGGCTATATTCGCTTTTTAAAAGACAACTTTGAGACTGAAGAAATGCAAAGAGATCATTTGCCGGCTGAAGACGTACCTCCTTATTACGCCTATCCGGACATAGAAGAAGAGGTCGAGGCCATAGCCCGCAGGATAAAGTCATTATATCTCTCTGGCAAGTTCAGGAGATTAGAGGACGTTGTGGTTACATTCCCTGATCTCAATAAATATTCAGCTATGGTTAGCCGGGTCTTTAAACGTTACGGGGTCCCTTGTGAAAATGGAGGCAAAAAACCACTTGGTGCATCCAGGCAGCTTCTTGATCTGGTTTCGCTTTTGAATTCCGTGTCAGAAGGTTACCCGAGACTGGTTTTTTCGCAGTTACTGTCATCACAATATTTCAGCGGGATACCGGACAATCTTAAAAAATGGGTCCCTTATCTTTCAGTAAAGTCAGGTATTGTATCAGGGAAAAAAGCATGGCTCGATTTTGTCTCAGGGGGCTCGGAGATACTTGATGTGAGTCGTATTGAAGAGATGCCACGAATAAAAAGCGATCTTGAATGGATTTTTAATAAACTGGCTCCCCTTGAAGATATAAGGGACAGGTCCTCTTTTGCTGGCTACTCAACTGTATTGAGCGGTCTTATGCGTGAGCTCGGGTTTCTGAGCCCGGCTGTTGATTCTGCTTCGAGGAGCCTATTGAGAACGATAACCGAGTTGCTTGAACAGGTATCTTATCTCGGCGCTTTAATGCCCGGTGATATACCTCTTTCGAAGTTTATAGAGGTCTTCAGTCACCTGATCAACTCTTCACAGGTCGAGACACAGGGCACTGGTGTAAGAGTAATGGATTTTGTTGATATGCAGGGAGTGAGTCCTGAATATCTCTATCTCGGCGGTCTGACTGACACTGACATGCCGAAGAGGCAGGACATAGATTATCTGCTGCCTGAAAGTGTGAGGAGAAAGATGGGTCTGACAAGTCTCGATAAGTATAATGGACTGCAGAGATTTGCTTTTAAAAGCCTCATCAGGTCCGGCAGGGATATACATTTATCATACCCGCTTACGAGCGGCGACGATATGTTCATTCCCTCCTCGTTCCTCTATCCCGGAGAACAGCTTAAAGAGAGTATCCCCGGGATTTTTTCGAGGGAGGAATATCTTGTCTTGAGCGGCGTAGACCCGTACTCTGATTTTATATCAGAGATCGGGACAGGGCCTTCAAATACCCCTCAAAAAGGATTTTTGAGGGTCACGGACGTGGACGCGTACAGGACATGCCCGAGGAGGTTTTTTATTGAAAAGGTACTCGGGCTTGAGCCGTTGAGCGTGAAGGAATATGAACTTGAGGCGTCTACTGTAGGGATTATTATCCACAAGATAATGGAGCGGCTTGTAAAGGAGAGCTTTACGGACTTTGGTTCCCTGAAAGAGAAGACCATCTGTATTATTGACGATATAATGAAGGACAAGAAGATAGACGCTTACTGGAAGGAGATTGTCAGGGACACTTTTGTGGGTATGCTCCCTGCCATATATGAGCAGGAGCTTGAAATAAGGAAGGACGATTATATCTCGACAGAGGTTGAAAGGAGCATTACCGGCGAGCCTGTGAAGGGGATAAAATTAAAGGGCAAGGTTGACCGGTCAGATACCATCGGAGATCATGTGCAGATAATTGATTACAAGACAGGGACAGCCGACCTGACCTGCACACAGGTGTTAAAGGGCAATGAGGCACTCCAGTTGTTCCTCTACGCTGCTATGATGAAGAACGAGGGACATAATATAAACAGGGTCGGCATATATTCCCTGAAAGACATGAATATCAAGTGGTGTCCTCCAAAGAAAAGGGGCAAGTGCAAAGAAGGCGAATCAACGGGGATTGATGAATACATAGCCGCTTCCCTCCAATTCCTCGAAGAGGCGGTGGAGGCCCTCAGAAAGGGCGATTTCACGGCAAAGCCCCTGAGTGATTACATCTGCTGGAGCTGCCACGAAAATTCATTCTGCCCCTACATCCAACAGTGAGTTTTTTCGGGTAAAATTTCCTTGACTGAACAGGTGTGTGAAGGGTGATAATATATGTGTTGGTTAATATGAAAATAAGGCATTTACAACGTATTTCTTTGTATGCAGCGCTTGTTGTCCTGGCGCTGATTATCGGCTCATGCGTTCCGCAGGAGACAGTCCAGCCGCAGCCTCAGCAGAAGCCTGCGAAGATAGCTGTTGTGCTTGGCGCGGGCGCGTCAAAGGGGTTTGCCCACATAGGTGTTTTGAAGGTGCTTGAGGCCAATAAAATACCGGTCCATATGATAGTCGGGACGAGCGCGGGCAGCTTTGTGGGCAGCCTGTATGCATATGGCTTTAATGCGTTCCAGTTGCAGAAGATAGCCATTTCGATAGAAAAGGGCGACATCGCGGACTGGACAATACCTGACAATGGGTTTATAAAAGGTGAACTTCTTGAGAGTTATGTTAACAGGACACTCAGGAGCACGCCTTTGGAAAAACTGAGAACACCTTTTTACGCAGTAGCAACGAATATACAGACTGGTCAGGAAACGGTTTTCGGCAAGGGCAATACAGGGGCTGCGGTAAGGGCGAGCTGTTCGATACCAGGGGTTTTTATTCCTGTAAAGATAGACGGAAAGATGTATGTGGACGGCGGCGTGGTAAGCCCCGTGGCTGTTGACGCCGCAAGGAGACAGGGCGCGGATGTTGTTATCGCAGTAGACATTTCCGCGGATTTGGACGGCAGGCAGCCTGAAGGCATATTGGAGACGATATTGCAGTCAATAACCATCATGTATTCAAAGATCGCGTTGACCCAGCTTGCAAAAGCTGATATTGTGATAAAGCCAAAAGTGGGTTATATCGGCGCTGCTGATTTCTCCAAAAGGCACGAGGCCATCATGGAAGGGGAAAAGGCGGCCATGGATGCATTGCCTAAGATCAATGAGATCATTGCGAAGTTAAGACTGGAAGGAAAACTCTGATAAGGCAATTAATAATTACGAATTACCAAAAGTAGGTGCCTGAGGCAGGAATTACGAATTAAGGAGAGGGGAATGAAGAGAATAGTTTTTGTCGGTTTGGTTGTGACACTGATATTGGGTGTTTGGGGTATCGCTTATGGGAAGAGCACATATATGACTACGTTTAATTCGACTTATAGTAATAGTAGCCTAAAGGGAACCATGAGTTGCACAGTATGCCATATTTCTGGTGGATTTGATACTAATTCATATGGGACTGCATATATGGATAGTGGTCATAGCTTCTCTGCTATCGAATCAGCTGATTCAGATGGAGATACTTACACGAACATCGCTGAAATTAACGCTGGAACTTATCCGGGCGATGTTACCAGCAAGCCGACAGCTGATATTACAAAACCTACAGTCTCAGCGTTTAGTGTCCCTTCGACTTCAAGTTCCCTGACGGTGACAGTCACGACTTTTACAGCTACTGATACAGTAGGCGTTACAGGATATATGATAACCGAATCATCTACAGCTCCGGTTTCCGGCGATTCAGGCTGGAGCACGTCAGCGCCTTCCAGTTTTGCTGCTTCTTCTGCCGGTGCAAAGACCCTTTATGCTTGGGCAAAAGACGCTGCCGGTAATGTTTCAACGGGTATGAGCGACAGTGTAACCATTACCCTGGCAAGTAACGACAGCACTCCGCCGACAGTAACATTCAGCATGCCTTCAACTGCGACTTCATTGACGGTTTCGATAACACTGAGCGCGACCGATACCGGGGGGACAGTGGCTGGCTATCTGGTAAAGGAGACATCGAGCGAACCTGCAGTAAATGATTCCGGTTGGGTTTCGGCAGCCCCGACAAGCTACACATTCAACTCGGCAGGTTCTAAACCCCTTTATGCGTGGGCCAAAGACAACTCCAATAATATATCGGCAGTCAAAAACGCCGCAGTCACCATTACAATATCGGGTGGGGATTCGACCGCTCCGACGGTCACTTTCAGTATGCCGTCTACTGCAACTTCCCTGACTGTTTCAATATCTCTCAGTGCGACCGATGACGCAGGAACCGTGACCGGTTATCTGGTCAAAACGACAGGTACTGACCCTGAGGCCGATGATTCAAAGTGGGTTTCAACAGCTCTGACAAGTTACACCTTCAGCTTTTCAGGGAGCCAGGCTCTTTACGCATGGGCAAAGGACGATTCAGGCAATGTGTCTGATGCTGCAAGTGCTATCGTTAACATTACAGTGCAGGCAAGTGATGATGCAATAGCCCCCAAAATCAAGGCATTCAGCGTACCGGCGAGTTCAAATTCACTGACAATTCAGGTCAAGACATTTATTGCGACTGATAATGAAGGCGTAACAGGATATTTGATAAATGAATCATCTGCTGCCCCGTCGCCTGATGACGCCGGCTGGAGTTCAACAAAACCGACAAGTTATATTTTTGAGTCAGACGGCGTAAAAACTCTTTTTGCATGGGCAAAGGATGCGGCAGGGAATGTCTCGACAAGCAAGAGTGCCAATGTGAAGGTGGATGCCACTCCGCCGACGGTCACGGCATTTAGCCTTCCGGAGACTTCAAAGACAACTAAACTCACGGTTACCTTTACTGCTACGGATACCATTGGAGTTAAGGGATATATGATTACCACTTCCAGCACTGCGCCAACCGCTAAAACCGGGGGTTGGAAGTCAAAGGCGCCTTCGACTTTTACAGTGAAAAAACAGGGAGAGAACCTCCTGTATGCATGGGCAAAAGACGCGGTTGGTAATGTCTCAGAAAGTCTCAGCGCAACAGTAACAGTTGATACTAAAAAGCCGACTGCTCCCTCAGGATTGATGGCCACAGTTACTTCCGGTTCCGTCTCCCTTTCCTGGACAGCATCTAATGATGATGGTGGGGTAACTGAATATCTCATTTTCAGAGATAAGGTCCAGGTAGGCACTTCAACTGCGCTTAATTATGATGACACCGGACTTTCTCCGTCAAAAAAGTATAAGTATACAGTGAAGTCGGTAGACGCCCTGGAAAATATATCAGCTCCCAGCAGGACCCTTCCAGTCACTACTTCTGCCGCAAGCGGTGTTTCCGCCCATAAATATTCCGGTATTTCAGGTACAATCCCGGTCCCGGCAGGCCAACAGAGTTTCATATATGACCAGGTGTCTCAACCTGTGATCAGTACAGACCCTGAAGCTGCTATGCCGATAGGGGGCGATTTTGCTTTAAATGGCATTGTGATAGGTACTGCCGGATTTTCAGCGCCGGTGGATATGTATGTTGTTTTATATAATGCAGACCTGGACCTGCACCATATTTATGTGCTTAACCAGGAGGGTGAATATGAGTCTCTGAATGTTCCCGAGTCAGTTGAAGCATGTGACCCGGATTCTTTTATCACGTTGATTTCTGAATACGGGCTTGGGCCATGGAAGGCCGATGCAACAGGCCCTGTCAATGGGTCCGTTTCAGAAAAAACGGACCTTTCACAACTTGCCCAGGGCGCGTATCGTATCGGTCTTTTTGTGACAACAAAGGACAATATGAAAAGTTTCTACCTGTGGACAACAACTTTTACAGTCCGGTAAGCACCGCTTTTATGTAGAGGCAAAGGCATGGTCTTTGCCTCTTTTTTTGCTATGGAAGAAAGCTACCTCGATATATCAAAAAGTGTGATGATCTCCTCTCCCGCAGGGTCCGGAAAGACCGAGAAACTTGCGAGGAGATATATAGCCCTGCTTAAAAACGGCTCTGATGTCGAGAGGATCCTGGCCATAACCTTTACTGAAAAGGCCGCTGCAGAGATGAAGGAAAGGATCATAAAGATCCTTGAAAGAGAAGACCCTGAGATGTTTGACAGGGTGCGCGAAAAGATGCCGAGGATGCGCATATCAACAATCCATGCCTTCTGCCTCAAGCTCTTAAAGCGGTTCTGTCTCGAACTCGACATGGACCCTTCCCTTGAAGTAATGGACAGCTTTAATGCTGACATGCTCTGGAACGAGTCTGTTTATGAGTCCCTGCTTGAAGACGGCGAATCCGGGGAAAAACTGTTCTATGACGTGATAAGGGGCGGCGGGGTCAAGGGATGGACCAAGCTCCACAATATGCTGAACGAACTGCATAGTAAAAGACCGAATATAGAGTTTGGATTTAACAAAAGGGATGTAACTCCGGAGCCTGATCGTTTTCAAAACATACTGTCTGTATATTCGAGATGCCTTGAAAGATACAGGCAGAAGAAGAAGGAAAGGCACAGCCTTGATTATAACGACCTTGAGCTTCTTGCCTATGAGTCAATTACGATGAACCCTGAATGGCAGAACGTGCTTTTTGCCTTTGATGAACATACCGACCACCTCCTTGTTGATGAGTTTCAGGACACGAGTTCTCTCCAGTGGAGGATAATAGACAAATTGACAGAGGAGTGGCGCTCTGGTCTGGGATCAAAAAGGGACAAGGGCATAAGGCCGACAATATTTCTTGTCGGCGATGACAAGCAATCCATATACTCGTTCAGGGGCGCGAATGTAAGTATTTTCAGGAATGCCAAGGAACGGCTCAATGAATGGCTCGGCGATGAGTACCATTTCATGGAGGCAAAAGAGAACTATCGCAGTCTTCCCGCTATTGTGGATTTTGTGAACACCCTGTTCGGGAAGCTTATGCCAAAAGGACTTTACGACCACTGGAAGGTCGAGTACTCGCCTTTTGAGGCAACAAGAGAGGGCAGGGGAGGTGTTGAGCTCTGCCTGCTTGAAGGTATAGGCGATACAAAGGAGAACAGGAAGGCAGAGGCCTCTGTTATGGCAAAAAAGATAAGGGCCCTTGCGGGTAAATACGAAATCAACAGACGTGAGGGGAAGAAGGCATGCGGTTATGAAGATATGGCGGTCCTGCTCAGGGGCAGGACACACCTTTCAATTTTTGAGGATGCGCTGAGGAAAGAAGGTGTCCCGTTTGTTGTTGTCAAGGGCATAGGCTTTTACAATACCCCTGAGATCGGGACAATGAAAGGCCTCCTCTTTGTACTGATTGATCCTTTGGATGATTACAGTCTCTTTAATGTTCTGCGCTCTCCCCTGTTCTCTATTGATTATGGTTCCCTGCTTGATATTCTCGCGAAGCGTTCCAGCGACACTGCTGCCGGATTTCTCTATAATGAGCTCAATTCCAGGTGCCAAAGCGAAAACACTTCGGCCCCCTCGCAAAAGAGTTTATGGGAATCGGGTGCCGAAGGGGGGGGGGATTCACTGCTGGCCGGCGCCATGAATTCAATAAACAGGTGGCTGCTGCGCGCGAATGAGGTCCCTTTTGCGATTCTGCTTGAAGAGGTCCTTGAAGAAACAGGGGCCTGGCAGTATTTCCATGAAAGACAGAGATATGTGAATGTAAAGAAATTCATAAAACTTGTTGAGGAATTTGAATCAAAAGGCCTTGCAGGAGTTGAGATACGGGAAAAACTTGTAAAGGCGTCTGCGAAATCAGACGAGGCCAAGGCAAACGTAAATACCGAGGGCATGGATGCAGTGAAGATAATGACTGTCCACGCCTGCAAAGGGCTCCAGTTCCCCATGGTCTTTCTCCCATGCCTTGATGAGGGTAATCGGACCAGGACAGGCAGTATTGTTATGGATGAAGAGGGCGACACTACTTTGATAGGGTGTGAGGAAGATTCTGAAGTTAGAAAGAACACCTCGATATTCCGGAGACACAAAGAAAAAGTCCAGGAAGAGGAAAAGAGGCTTTTTTATGTTGCTGCGACAAGGGCCATGGATTATCTCTGCATGTCCGGGGTCCTTAATAAAAAACCTACAGGCAAGCTCGCTTATCTGTTAGACAGTTATGAGTTGTCCTCTGTATGTGATTTGCCTGCGGACAAAAAACTCCCATTTGAGATTGAAAAATTCAGCTCAGAAGACCTTGAAAAACTGCTCGGTCGGCCTGAAGTCGCAGGTCGGTCTGACGCCAGACTCCGCATTCGGGACGTTAAAACTTTTTCAGATGTTCCCGTCTTTCTATATCCTCTTGACTACAGACCTTCAGAGATATGGAGTGATGTCACGGAAGAGATAGACGATATCAGGAAAAAACACGGGGATGACTGGATAGTCCTGGGCAGGGCATTTCACAGGGTATTTGAAGGACTGTCAAAGGGCCAGATCACCCACGATAATCTTGAAAAAAAGACAGTCGAGGTGCTTGGCAACGAGGTCTTGTCCGACAGGCGTTTGCGTGTGATGAAGGACATTGTCCTGTCCTGTATCGGAAGACTTGATAAAGAGGGGTATTTAAACACCATAATGCTTCCACAGGAAAAGGCCTATACCGAGCTTCCCTTTATTCTTGAAACCGGGGGCAGGATATATAAGAGCAGGATAGACAGGGTAATCATAAAGGAAGCCGGAAGCCAACAGGAGCCAGAAGTAGGTGCTGAAGCAGTGGTGCACCACTTGGAAGTCGCCCATATTTATGACTATAAGACTTATCCTGTTGAAGAGGGTGAAATGCCGGCGCTTTCAAAAAGGTATGCCTTCCAGATGAAGATTTACAGGGAGGCTGTGGAAAGGCTGTTTAACCTTAAGGCCGAGAGTTATCTTTTCTTTACGCATGAAGCCAGGCTTGTTCGTATTGCCTGATTCGTTTTCGGGTATAATAACCATAGGTAGTCAAATTCCCGATCAGCAGAAGGAGGCTTTATGTTACCGCCATCAGTCATATTTTTTCTGTTTATACTATTTATGATATTCTATGTTTTTTCGAGCGCTGTGAAAATCCTCAAAGAGTATGAAAGAGGTGTCGTATTCAGGCTCGGCAGGATCATACCTATTAAAGGCCCGGGCCTTGTCCTCATATGGCCTGTAATTGATAAGTTGATTAAAGTGAGTCTGCGGACAGTCACATTTGATGTCCCTGCCCAGGATGTTGTAACAAGGGACAATATTACCGTCAAGGTGACAGCAGTCCTTTACTTCAGGGTCATTGACCCTATGAAGGCCATCACAGAGGTGGAGGATTTTTACTATGCAACATCTCAAATGGCCCAGACTACTCTGAGGTCAATACTTGGACAGGGACAGCTGGACGACCTTCTTTCTAAAAGGGATGAACTCAATGCTTCACTCCAGAAGGTGATAGACCAGCAGACCGAACCGTGGGGTATCAAGGTCGTTTCAGTTGAGGTCAAAAATGTGGACCTTCCCGTAGAAATGCAGAGAGTGATAGCAAAGCAGGCAGAGGCGGAGAGGGAGAGAAGGGCAAAGATCATACATGCAGAAGGCGAATTCCAGGCCTCTCAGAAACTTGCCGATGCTGCTGCCATTATAGCTACACAGCCGATGGCGCTGCAGTTGAGATATCTACAGACCCTGGTCGAGGTGGCGGCTGAAAAGAACTCAACGACAATCTTCCCGGTGCCCATTGACCTTATTAAACCCTTTCTTGAGAGGATGGAAAAGAAAGAGTAGAGGTTTAAAGCAATTATCTGCCATCTCTGGCATGCCAACGCGTTCCTGATGCGGCAGGCATCGCGCTTTCGCCCTGCATTGAAGGCCCATTGTCTTGCATTAATCAGCTTTTGGCAAAGCTGGAAAATTTCATATTAGTGGTAATAATATATATTGCCGGGTTAAGGGGCAGGATGAATGAATTGAAATATAAGCCTGTTATTTTCAGTTGTCTTTCCGTAACGCTTTTACTTTTCCTTTCTGTTTTTGCATGGGCGGATTCGTCCCCCGGGAAATTGCCGATGGAGTCCCTCCTGCAAAAGGGACTGGAAGAGCTTGTGGAGCTTGAGGTGTCTCTTGCCACCGGCGGGCCGAAACCCCTTAAACTTGCCCCTTCTGTTGCCACAGTCATTACTGCAGAGGACATAGAAGCCATGGGCGCTACCACACTGGATGAGGTCCTTGAAACAGTACCCGGATTTCACGTGCAGCCGTCTTCCGTCAATGTATTTACGCCTGTATGGGTCATACGCGGCATCTATACGCAAGTGAACCCCCAGGTGCTTTTGCTGGTTGACGGACAGCCGCTGAGGGTAAGTGCGAACGGCAACAAGCCTTTTTCTTTCAGGATGCCTGTCTCTATGATCTCACGGATTGAGATAATCCGTGGCCCCGGGTCTGCGATGCTCGGCGCAGACGCATTTGCGGGCGCAATTAATATAATCACCAAAGACAGTTCAGACATCGGCGGTCCCATAGTTGGCATGCGCGGCGGGTCTTTTGGGGCCTATGATATATGGGCACAGCATGGCGGGTCGTACAATGGCTGGGACATTGCCCTTGGCGCGGAGTATTCAAAAGGGGAAGGGGACACTAAACGCATCATAGAGAAAGACGCGCTTGGCAATAAACCGCCCTCTCTTGCGCCGGGACCATTAGACACACATTATGAGACTTTTAATTCAACCCTGTCTGTGCATAAGGAAAAGTTCACATTAAAACTCAACAATGTCTGGATGATTGATAACGGGATTGGACCCGGTATCTCCAATATACTAACTGACGGAAAGAGTAATATAAATAATTTTTTTCTGCAGGGTTCTCTCAGCTATAAAGAGAAAGACCTGCTACAGGATTTTGACCTCACATCTACCCTCAGCAGTTCATATATGAGGATGGAAAATACTTACTCTTTTCTTCCTGAAGACTTTCGGAAAATGATCGGCAAGCCCGGCCTGAATGAAGCGACCGGCGCTTTTGATATTACGGCAGATTACCACAGATTCAGCGATCACAGAATCAGATTATCGCTTGGGATGAAGGATTTTAGAGTAGATACCTTTCAGCGCAAAAATTATGGGCCGGGCATACCGGTGCAGTTCGGTCCTCTTGTAGACATTTCGGATACGCCTTATGTGTATATGAGAGACCAGCACCGCCAGATGCTTTATACAGGCATACAGGATGAATGGGCCTTTGCAAAAGGCTGGGAATTGACAGCCGGGATAAGATACGATGAATATTCCGACTTTGGCAGTGCTGTCAGCCCAAGGGTGGCCCTTGTCTGGAATACAACAGCGGACCTGGTAACAAAACTGCTTTATGGCAGGGCCTTCAGGCCCCCGACATTTGCCGAGATGCACAACCAGAACAATCCTTCTGTCCTCGGTAATATATATCTTGACCCTGAGACTATAGACACTTATGAGATCGCTTTTGATTACCATCCTAATAAGGACCTGAGGCTTGGGTTGAACCTTTTTGAGTACCGGATCAACGGGTTGATAGATTACATCGCAGATCCGCCGCCTGCCACAACTTTTACTGCCCAAAACGCCCATGACCAGAAAGGCCGGGGATATGAAATAGAGGCTGACTGGTTAGCGACGGCCACCCTGAGGCTGCGGGCCAACTTTTCATACCAGAGGGCGACATATGATGATACCGGCGCTGTTGTGCCTGATGTGCCTGCAATGAAATTTTATGCCAATGCCGACTGGAAGTTCATGCCTTACTGGTCGCTCGACGCCCAGTATTTCTGGGTCGGCGACAGGCACAGGGCTGCAGGCGATATCAGGCCAGAAATAAGCGATTATGATCTTGTGAATCTCACACTGAGGCGCAAGAGGATCGCGAAGCACCTTGAT
>Ga0209211_10001527_pt1 | contig 43475 bp, 38 predicted proteins | sample RifGroA2_FD_183992 | JGI IMG/M metagenome (GOLD analysis project Ga0209211, IMG submission 183992) | Groundwater microbial communities from Rifle, Colorado, USA - Groundwater A2 (SPAdes) (version 2) | ecosystem: Environmental > Aquatic > Deep subsurface > Groundwater | place: Rifle, Colorado...
CTAAATTTTGCGATGAAACATAATTTTCTGCTAAATCAGCCCCTGCTACTGTCTGGTTGGTGGCATAAATTGTCCCGGCAGTAGAACCTGCGCAAGCCGCATCGGTAGATTTTACACACAAAGAACCAATTACTTTCAAAGTAGTATCAGGAGCTGTTGTACCAATACCTACTTTCCCATCACCCAAGACAGTAACTGCAGCTGCATCGTCGTTGTTTGCAATCTGAAAAACAGTTTCCGCAGCGCCCAAATCCGCCATCCCGGTTGTGCCGTTTGACTTGGCGCCGATAATTTTAACTGCAGCCGTAGAATCTGTGGGATCAGCTGAACCCATTACACCTCTTATTGCTAAAGCCTGAGCGTCTGTATCTGAAACAGCAGTAACCTGTAAGCCTCCGGTTGTACCAGAAAGTGCTTCAAAACGGGCATAAGAGGTGGTGGTAACAAGCGTGGTTAAACCATGCGCTACATCTTTATCAGATAAGTCCAGGGTAGCATCAGTTACTACTGTATTATTATTAATAATCCCGCCTAAACCTGTTGTCCCCTGCCGGTAATGGTCAGCTGCTTCCCTTGCAGAAAGTGCCCTGTTGTAAATTTTCACCTCATCCATCTGGCCATCCATAGGGAGTCCAAAACTACCCCATTGGCCAATTACCAAATAGCTGACTCCGGCATTGATTGCGGCAGGGTAATTAGAGATAGACTTATCCTGCACCCCATTAATATATATGTAGCCATTGGTGCCGCTTTTAACTGCCACTATGTGATACCAAACTCCTACTGTTAAAGCAGAAGTGCTGGTCATATCTACAATATTTGACCCGTCATTGGAAATCCTAAGCTGGACAGTGCCTGCTGTGGAAGGCATACTAAAAAGATAAGAGTATGTCCCTCCCCACCTGCCTAAAAATCCTTGCTGCCTTAACTGGTCCACCTTAATCCAGGCTTCAACACTAATATCAGCAGTCATCTGAAGGCCTGTTAGGGTGGTTGCCTGCCCATAATCATCAGTCCCGTCAAAATCCAAACCTTTATTACTCTTACCTGTCACCCATGAAGCAGGGGTATTCCCATCACCGTTGCCTGCAGTTGAATCATATAATGTCCCTGTCCGGGAATTGATGCTGCGGTCATTAATAGTAGTACCAGACCCTTCATCCATTGGGAAATAAGCCACTAAACCGTTTTCAATAACCCCGTTGACATCCAAAGCAGATGCCGGTGTACTTGTCCCAATACCAACATTAGCATTTAAGATATTTACCTCATCAGTAGTTTGGTCATCAAACTCAATCCTTCCTGCCCCTGATCCTAAACCTATCCAATCATCATCAGTTACAGTAAGTGAAGTAGCAACTGATGGAGTAGTTAAAGACGGAGAAGTGTCATACACCACATTTCCTGTTCCTGTAGTAGAAGCCCAGGATACAGTTCCATCACTGTTTTGTAATACTTTTAAGCCTGAGGTAGAGGTAACAGCAGACAGAGTATCTAAAGAATTAGCAGCTAATATTGATCCTGCTGCTATGGTTGAGAGTCCTGTACCACCATCTGCTACCGCCAGATCAGTAATACCAGTAATTGAGCCTCCTGTGATTGTTACACCTGAGGACGAGAAGGTATTAGCTGTTACAGAGTCTGAGAAAGTAAAAGAAGGGGTGGAACCATTGGTATCAAAAGTTACAGCACCTGTTGTAGCTGCCACAGAGGTGGTAAAGTAGGCAGTACCATCATAGGCTAACCTTAACTGGGGAGTAGTGGTAGATAGTACTTCCAGCTTGTTATTTGGGGCAGTGGTGCCAATACCAACACTGCCGTTAAAGTACATAGTTCTGGTTGGTGCATCCTGGGAAGCACTTTGACTTCTTAGATAAAAGTTAACCTGGTTATTTTCATCCTCTATATAAATTGGATAAATGTCATCTCCGCCATCATTACTAAAATCAGCAATCTGCAATAATACGGCATTGCCGGTATTATATGATTGGTTATATGTTCCGCCTATTACAAGCGTCTTAGTATAATCAGCCACAGCACTTGCTACTGTTCCCCCGCTATAGCCACGCAGGTTTAATAACCCTGTTGGAGTACCTGTCCCAATCCCTATACTGGCATCTAAGAAATTAATTTCATCAGTTGTCTGGTCGTCAAATTCTAATCTGGCTGCAGAAGAACTTAAACCAACCCAATCATCATCAGTTACAGTTAAAGAGGTGTTAATGCTTAAAGAAGAGTTAACGCTGACAGCATCGGAAAAGGTAAAGCCGGCTGAGGAGCCTGTGGCATCAAAGGTTACTGCTCCGGCAGAAGAAACAGCCTGGGTAAAGTAATTTGAGGTATCATAAGCCAGTCTAAGTTGAGGGCTGGTGACAGATCTGACCTCCAATTTATTGTTAGGAGCGGCTGTGCCAATACCAACATTCCCTAAAACATTGTAATAAAGGGCAGGATTACTGGTATCTCCAGCCTGGGCGTAACCGAAGAATCGGTCAGCGTTAGTCGGAGAAGTTACATAAGCAGTCGGAGCGGTAGTGATGTTGGCTGATACAGCAGAAGTAAGCTGAACCCACTTGCCGCTTTGGCCGTTAACAGTACAGGTAAGCCAAACACTGGAACTCGGAACAGTATAACTGATCTGCCCATCCTGTGCCAAAGAATCAGAACCGCTTTTTGTGCCATCAGATAAACCGGTAACATCAGTCCAGGCATTACATACATTACTGCCGTCTTTACCGGAGGCATATTTTACCTGCATAGTGCCTACCCCCACTCCGGCCTGGTTGATATCAAAATAAATTGCATTAAAACGGTGGTCTGAAGCCCCGATATAAAACTCATCATTGGAAGGATTTTCTGCCCCAAAAACCGTGTAAGCAGTGCCGGCTGAGCTTTTAGCCTCGCTGGTATTATCTGTATAAGTTGACGTCCCGTCATAGTGATAAACTTTATCAAAAGCAGAAGGTTTTAGCGTTACGACTCCCTGCCTATTTTCAACATTAAAGACTTTATTGTTATCCCCTCCATCATAAACTGCCAAAGCACCCCACATATCCCCACCCTTATTAATCTGCACCCCTCCTGCTCCTGCACTTCCTCCCCTAACCGTTACACTGTTATTATCACTTAGTGACCCTATCACGGTGGATGATCCCAATCCAAAATATTGGCCCATATATAAATCGCCGCCGCGCACTCCATCTGCAAACCTGGCATAACCACTCACATCCAAACGCATTTCAGGATCCATTCCCAAACCTAAATTCCCTTCAATCCTGCTGTAGTTGTTAGTACCACCGGAGGGAGTTGCAACATAAAGGGCGTAATTTTTAGCAGAAGTGCCATTCCAGGTACCTGTTGAGCTTACAAAAAGGCCATACTTGTCAACGGAAGAAGTAGAAGAAGTGGCGGTATTTGTAATATATAAACCAAAATTGTTGAGTGTTTTTGCCCCGGATTCATTAACATGAAGCTTTCCAGTTGGATCAGTAGTACCAATACCCACCTCTGAACTGCCCACATCTAAAAAGAGAAGATTAGAGGCAAAATTCATATTATTGCCAGAAATAGCCAAAGATGTCGATTGAGGAAGCGATGGGATGTAACCGGTATAGTTTGATAATGTATAGGTTCTATTTCTGTCATTGGCATGGTCAAATTGAGCCAAATAATTTGTCCCTCCATAAAGCCCTAATTTAGAAAAAGTAGTGATATCCCCTACTGCCCTGATATCAGAACCGCTTAAAATTGTATTAGCTACGCTTAAGCCTTGTTCAAAATAGGGGCTGTTGTAAGGAATGGTGTATGCTCCGGTTGAATCATAAGAATCTAAGTTAGTAGAATAAGTGGTCATTTCTATTTTTCCAAGAGACGGCCTAAATTTCCAAAGCACCACATACCCATCTCCTCCATTTGCCTCAACCTGATAATTGGCAAATACCTGATTTACGATTCTTCCGGTGCTGTTAATATCTTGAATTACCCTGGTTAAAGGTGCATAAAGTTCATGACCACTAGCTATCAGAAAAATATTAGAGTTGACTTTAATAAACTCCTCCCACAGTCTTGGTCCATCATTATCATCACCCAACCCATAAGGATCTGCACCGTAATGGCCAGGATCATCATGCGCGGTTCTTGTCCCGTCCTGATTTAGAAAGCTGTGGGTTAGGAGTATTACCTCCCGATCAGTATTATCATCAAGTACTCCTTGAGCCCAAGTTAGAACATCATCTCTGGGTATAAACTCCAAAGCAAGCACTAAATATTTATGGGTACCTACATCAAACTTTACATAGTAGTTATCTGTAGAGTTATTGTAAGCACCACCAAACCAACTTTTTCCTGAAAAATAGTTTGTACCAAAATATGTATTCCAGTTGGTTACATCTCTATTTGGGATGTTGCCATAGTCATGGTTTCCAACCATCGGTACATACACAAGACTGGAGTTTTTTATTTTATCCCAACCCTCTACAGCTTCTTCATACTCAGTAGTGGTATTGCCATTTGTGGTATCTCCTGTGGACATAACAGCCTGAATATTCAAAGCTGTTTTATTATTAATAACCCAGTCATTCATCGCCTGCCAAATTGCCTGGTTGTCCGAAACCATATTTTGGGTATCCGGATAAAGAATAATTGTAAAATCATCATCAGAATCAACCGGGCCGCCAAAAGTTTGAGACCTGATAGTGGTAGCTTTAAGAGTTCCCGAAACATCCAGCGCTGATGTTGGCGCTGTTGTGCCTACCCCCACCCGGGAATTGGTAGTATCAACATTTAAAACATTGGTGCCGTCAGCCTGCTGCACCTGAAAGGCGGTTGTTGAATTGCTTCCCGGCTTGGCTAATACCTTTCCGGTGCCCGATGAAACCAAACTTAGATTCTGATTAGTGCCTCCTGATGTAAAAGTCAGCGCTCCTGTTCCCGTAATTGAACCTGTGCTGGTTCCGGTTCCTCCGTAACCCACTCCGATAACAGAGCCATTCCATGTTCCGGTAGTGATTGTTCCTAAAGTAGTAATATTTGTTGAGCCTGCCCAGGTGGAAAGCGCTGTATTTTCAACAGCACTTATGCCTAAAGAAAGCCTGGCAGTTGAACCTGATTCTGCGACCCAGTTTGAACCATTTCCTACTATAAAGTTACCATCTGTTACAGTAAGACCGGCAATAGTAGTAAGTGCCCCGCTTGCCAGCTTGCTGCTGGTAATGGAGGCATCAGCAATCTTGGAAGCAGTAACTGCTCCATCCGACAATTTCACAGATGTTACTGCCCCGCTGGCTATTTTGGCAGCAGAAACTATCCCATTTAAAAGGTTACCCTCCTCAATCCTTAAGGCGGGAATAGCCTGATTTATACTATAAACCACCAGATTCCCTTCCTCATCCCCCGGCTTTCTTCCTTCCACCATACTGGCGTTTAAATTCTCAACAACCTGCGCATCAGAAAGCTCAAGCTGGGAACCTGTAAGCCTTAATTTATAACGGGGAGACAAAACATCTTTTTTATCAAATACCAAAACATCATTTACATCCTCAATAGTCCTCTCAGACATCACGCTTTCGTACACTTGCGGGTTAACAGTTTTAACAATGCCCAAAGAAACCTTACTGAAAGGCTTTAAAGCCTGGCCCAATACATTGGATTCAATGTCCTGGGAGGTTGTACTGGCTCCTAAAACCCGGCTGTTTGAAATTCCTAAAGTCAAATTCGGGCGGTTCATCTTGTAACTGAAGAATTTCGCAGTATCTTTGGGATAAAGTAAAAAAGCTACAGTAATTATGGCCACAATCAAAGAAAAAGTGGTAACTAAAAACAAGGCAGAAAGATAAAGGATTTTCCGGAAAGCAAGTAAACCCCAAAGTCTTTGAGCGTTATCAAACACTTCCGCCTCTAAGATTCTGATACCGACATTAGGCTCTTTTTTATCTTCGTCCTTTTTAAGGCTGACGGATTCCAAAGGCTCAAGCACCTTATCCTGAAACTCTTTTTGGCGAAGGAAATACTCGCTTGCCAAAAAACTTTCCAACTCTTTCAGCTTGTAGACTCTATCTCCGGAGCTATTTCTTTGAGGCTTAATAAATCCTTTTTTCTCAAGCCTGCGCAGAGTGGATGCGGAAATCTGCAAACGCTTGGAAGCCTCGGTAATGGTTAAGGGAGCGGAAAATTTTACCTTCTCAAGTTCTTCTAAAGAGAAATATCTGTCCTTGCCGTTTGGCCTTTCGGAATGCAAAACCCCTTTTTTGTCCCAGCGCCTGATGGTATCAATAGAAACGCCCAATATTTGGGCAGCTTCGGATACAGGTATCAGTTTTTCAGTTTCTGGCAGTAGTTTAGGCATGGATTGCCTACGTATTGGTTAACCAATGCATAGGTGAGATTTTCCGTCATATTCTTATTCCACAACGATCTCAATCACGAGTCAACTCTTGACAAATAATCTGTATAAGATTGTATACTGATGTATAGGATTGTATATGATAGAAGAGAGCTTTTTTTCGGTTTCTCAAATTGCGATTTTACTAAAAGTGCACCCTCTTTCGGTCAGACGTTATATCCGTCAGGGAAAATTAAAAGCCATCAAGGCCGGAGGGAATATCCGTATCCCTCAATCTTCCTTTGAAGCTTTTACTCAAAACATCTCTGCTCCCAATTTCAGCTTAAAAAAATTACCAAAGGCTCCGAAATTTGTTTTTACGCTGGATGATCCTATTTTCCGGCTGAAAGCACGGGGTGTGCACTTAAAACAATTCGAATAATATGCCTCAACTTTCCCAACAGGTCTTTATTGATACTTCCCTTTTTGTCTCTTTTGTTGACAGAGGAGATTTAAATCACAATAAGACAGCTAAAATTTTTGAATATTTAGGTAAATACAACTTTCATGTTTATACTTCCAACCTGGTGATTATTCAGGTTTTTAACAGGCTCGAAAAAGACTTGGGCACCCTTATCAGCCATGATTTTTTAAAAACCCTGCTTCAAAGCAATATTGAAATCCTGCATCCCTCTGAAGCAGAGTTTTCTGCAGCTTACCGCTTTTTGAAAATTAATCCCCAACAACAGGTTTCTTTAGTAGACATACTTAACGCCCGTTTAATGGAAAAACACAATGTCCCAGCAATCTTAACTTTTGATTACTGGCATAACTTAATGGGTATAACAGTCTCCCGCTTAATAAATCCCTAAGGCGAGCCTGTCATTGCGAGGATCCTGAGCGTAAGTCGAAGGAGACGAAGCCTGCCTCGCGGCAAGGCGGGCAATCTCAAAAGGGATTGCCGCGCTCTCCGCCAGCTGGCGGTTCGCTCGCAATGACGACGGAGTGATTTTGCTCCATTTAGTTTGCTTCTAAGCTCGTACCCGAAACTAGACCCGAACAAAGACCCGAAATTAAGGCTATTTTAGGACTTTTCCACCACTTATCCACAATCGTCCAAAACTCCCTTTCCGTAAAAGGCCACATCTTCATAAGGAGAGGCCTTGAGTACTCAAGGCCTCTCCTTGAAAAAGATTAACCTATAACTCTAGCCACTTTTTCCCTTCTACTCCCTCTCAACCTTCTTGCTAATTTCCTTCTTTTTATAGCAAAAACTCCAGGTTAAAAAATAATCTGAGTAAAATATGTCTGCTCTATCCTACTTAAGCTTGTCCCAACTTCCCATCCTCTCGTTCTAATTTTGTGCAAAAAAGTATTAGAAATCCAGTTTTTAAAGTTGTAAAAGAAATTCCGTGTTGGATTTTCCTTGTCAATACCAAAATCAATTGTGAACCATTTTGCTAGAGGACAAATTCTTATATCTGATAGTAAAATCTATACTTACTGCTTGACTGCTCAAATGATAAATTGTATGCTATTTTTCAAGGTAAAAGCATGGATGACGACGAGCCAAAACCTCAATATAATCCACAGGAAAATCTTGCTTCAAAAACCAGAAAAACGGCACTGGAACAATCTGTTCCTCTAACACCGGATTCTGTGCCTGAAGTAAACCCTGATAAAACACCTTCTTCTCCCATTACCTCTTATGAACCTTTTAAAAACTAGGCCTATTCCAAAAACCCGGCACCTAGTTATTGTTCGAGCGTAGTCGAGAACATAATATTTATCACACCTTTATCACACCTGCCTTGCCGGCCCGCTTCGCCGCGAGGCAAGCAGGCAGGCCTCTGGTGTGTGATATTTAACTGTTGATTTAAAGACTCATTTAAGTTACCTTCAAGATAAATATAAAAACTTCACTTGACATTATGACAAATTTATCATAAAATATGGCTGGTTATAAAATACTGACTGATGTTAGGATTAAAGAATTCATAGATTCTTTAGATAGTGGAAGAAAGGCAAGGATAGATAGAGTCTACTCTCTTTTTGAAAGATATGGCAGGTTCTTGCCTGGTAAGTATTTAAAGAAACTAACATCAGATGTGTGGGAGTTGAGGCCAGGTGATATCAGGTTATTTTTAGGGATGAAGGGAAATACAGCCTATATTGTCCATGGTATTTATAAAAAAACAAAAAAAACTCCTAAAAAAGATTTAGATTTGGCAGTAAAACGGTTTAAGGAGATTTAATATGAAACAAAAGAAATTTTTAACACACAGAGAGCTTCATGATAGTTGGATGGAAGATCCTAAGTTCCGTCAGGAATATGAAAAGCTGGAGCCTGAATATGAAATAGCCTGCCAGATTATTGAGGCCAGGTTAAAAAAGAAAATGTCCCAGGAAGAACTAGCAAAAAAAGTTGGTACAGGCCAAGCAGTTATCTCAAGATTAGAAGGAATGAACGCTAAACCATCTATTTCCCTGCTTACCAGGGTTGCCCGCGCCCTCCAAACCAAAATCATTGTTACTATTCAGTAGATTTTTATCACACCTGCCTTACCCACAAGCAGGCCTCTGGTATCTGACTTTTAAACTCTATCCTATCAAGATGATATAGTAGATTTATGGAAGTAAAAACCCTTGATAAGGAGCTTGAAGATTTTATTTATTCCTTAGAGAAACAAACTATTGCTAAAGTAATTAAGACAGTTGGACTACTGGAGAAGTTTGGAAACTTGCTCACTCTTCCACACAGTAAAAAACTGTATAAAAACCTTTTTGAGCTAAGAATAAGGGGAGCCCAGGAAGTTAGGATTTTTTATGCTTTCCATAAAAATCAGGCTGTTTTGCTTCACGGTTTTATTAAAAAATCCCAGAAAACCCCACTAAAAGAATTAAACTTAGCCTTAAAGAAACTTAAAAGCTTGACTTAATATAACATATATGTTATATTACTTTTATGAAAAGCTTTAAAGACCTTAAAAAGGAATTGTTAAAAGACCCTGAGATTAAACAGGCTTACCAGGAGCTGGAACCTGAGTTTGCCTTAATTGAGGCTATAATTAAAAAAAGGCTGGAAAAAGGGCTTACCCAAAAAGAACTGGCTAAAAAAATAGGTACCAAACAATCTGCTATTTCCAGGTTTGAATCAGGTGAATATAACCCTTCTCTCTCTTTAATTACCAAAATTGCCCAGGCATTAAATGCCAAAATCAAAATAGAGATTATTTAACCTGGAACTCATCATACCTCCAATATATGATATATAAATTTGACAACATGTTATGCCAATGCTTATAATATACGTATATGAGCGAAGGTGAACCGAGCGAAAGATTAAGAAGAGGTCCAATAGTAATCAAAGATTCCCCATCTACTGAAGCAGTAACACCACCTGCAAGTCAAGCAACAAGACCTAAGCTTGTGATTAGGAGAGATCCTGATCCAAAACTTATAATTGAACGAGAACAAAGGTTTATTAACACTAATAATAAGCTTGTGATTGGGCCAGAATCCACGGTTCAAACAGGATCAACTAGAAAAAAATCTAAACTGGTTATTACATATTCCCCTAAATCTAAGGTAGTAATAAAATAAAATTATTTACCTAAAACTAATTTTACTGCTTCAGAGAGGGATTTAGCATTTTCAGAGGAGATTACCTTTGTAAACCCAAGCTTTTTAGCCTCAGAGGTTCTTTTGTCCAAAAACCTGACAGGTCTTAGCTCCCCCAACAGCCCTACTTCTCCAATAAGAACTGTCTTGGAGCTAATAGGCGCATCATTTAAAGAAGATGCTATTGCCAGACAGATTGCTAAATCAGCTGCCGGTTCAATAACCCGAAGTCCGCCAGTCACGTTTACAAAAATATCTTTATCAAAAAGCGGCAGCTTCATTCTGCTTTGCAGAACTGCTACCAAAAGCTGTAAACGGTTGTTGTCTATACCTGAACCGGTTCTTCTTGGCATCGGAAGGAAGCTTTTAGTCACCAGTGCTTGAATTTCTACCAAAAGCGGCCTTGTGCCGTTCATGGTAGCCGCTACAGCCGAACCCGGAGCTTCCATCCGCCGGCTGGCGGATTCAAGGAATAGTTTGGAAGGATTCTTTACCTCTATCATACCCCCTTCTTCCATTTCAAAAACCCCAACCTCATCAGTCGGGCCGAACCTGTTTTTGGTTGATCTTAAAATCCTGAACTGATTCTGCGGATCGCCTTCCAAGGATAAAACCACATCCACCACATGTTCCAAAGTTTTAGGGCCTGCTAAATTCCCCTCTTTTGTGACGTGACCGACCAAAAATATCGGGATTTGTAAACTTTTGGCAATAAGCTGCAAACGATGGGCGCATTCACGCACCTGACCCACGGATCCTGCAATAGATTCCAAATCCTGAGTTTGAAGTGTTTGAATTGAATCCACAATTACCAAAGTGGGTTTCGCGGCTCCTATAGCCTCAATAATATTATCAACATCTGTATCGCTTAAGATTGAAAAAGAGGCCTTGGGATTTATCCTGTCTACTCTTATTTTGATCTGCTGGGCAGATTCCTCACCAGCTACATAAAGGACAGAAGAGCTATTAGCTTTGCGCTGTTCGCTTTTAGCTGCCAATAGCGAATCGCTAACAGCTAATGGCTTATTTATATTCAATGCCAGCTGCGTAAGCAACGTACTCTTGCCTATTCCCGGATCACCTGAGACTAAAATTAAAGACCCGGGTACAATCCCCCCGCCTGCCATCCGGCTAGAGCCGTCAGGCGACTGGCGGGCAGGCCCTCCCAACACCCGATCAAACTCCTCCATGCTTGTACTTATTCTTTTATAATCTGTTTTTTGAATCTTTGACAAATTTACAATTTGTGAGTCGCTAGTCGCCAGAGTCGAAAGTCTGGATTGTTTTCTCCTTGACTCTAGATTCTTGACTCTTGACTCTATTTGTTCCACAAATGAATTCCAGCTGTCACACTGAGGGCATTTACCAAGGTATTGAGGCGACTTGTAACCGCATTGCTGACAAATATACGAAGAAATAGCTTTTGGCATGAAGGTATTATACAGTAAACTATATTGTCATTCTGAGCATAGCGAAGAATCTCTTGACTCGTTCAAAGAAATTACTCGCATTCGCGAGAGATCCTTCGGTCGCTTTGCTCCCTCAGGATGACAAATAAGGAGATTATTTATATATCAATCCTGCTGTAGAAGTCACAAAAGGAGCCAGGATAACTCTCCTTCTTATTGTGTCTATGCTGTCTACCAAAAGCGTGACTGTTTTTCCAACCTCATAATTTGCATCAGGATTCATTTTTGCTGCCGGCAGAAACCCTTCCACCTCATCAGCCAACCGCAGGGTTACGCCCTGTTCTGAAACAGAAAGCACCTCTCCCTTTATTACATCATCCGGAGTGTAGCTTTTTGCAGCTTTTGTAAACGGATCTTCTTTCAGTTGTTTTATGGATAAGTTTAACCTGCCTAACTCTTCATCCAAACCCAATATTAAAACTTCAACGCTGTCACCCCGCGCATAATCTAAAGACAAATCATCCACCTTGTCCCACGAAACATCAGAAATAAAGACCAATCCCTCGGCACCGGACACATCCACCACCAAACCAAACGGCAAAACAGCCACAATCTTGCCCGTCATTTTTTGATCTTTTTTAAATTCAGACAGCTTCTTTTTGACTTCATCGGAAACTTGCCCGCGCTGGGAAAAGATAAGCTTATTATTGTTTTGATCCACCTCAATAACAGTGATCGTTAAATCCTGGCCTATTAAATTTTCCATTCCTTCCCCTGATTTGGACAAAAGCTCAAATCCGACCTGAGAGTTGGGCAAAAATCCCCTTGTGCCTGCAGCCTCCACAATTAAACCGCCTTTATTAACTTCTATTACTTTACCCTGCAGTTTGCTTTTTTGATTCCGGGCGCTTACAAATTTAGACCAATCCATAGGCCTTCTGCCTCGAAAAGATTTCCCTCCACGAAATCCCCCTCTGCCGGAAGAACGCATATCGCGCATTGCTATTGATTGCCGGTCAAAAGACAAGACTACCTGACCATGTTCGTTTTCCTGCATGCTGACAAAAGCTTTAAGCTTATCCCCTACTTTTAAATCTTTTAATACCGGTTGCGGAATTTCCCGGGTTGCAATTGCACCTTCTGATTTGGTGCCTAAATCTAAAACAATTTCTTTATCGGAAATAGAAACAATCTCCCCTTCAACTTCTTGTCCCCTGTGAAGAGTGGATAGCTTTTGTGGTTGAGAAGCTAAAAGCTCCTCCATAATAGATTTTGAAGAATTAGTTAATGAGTTTTTTGACAAACATGGTCACCTTGCTTTCTTTGATAGTTAGCTATTCGCTTTTGGCTATTGGTCATTCGCAATCTCTTGCGAAGAGCTAACAGCTAGCGGCTAAAAGCTTATTAAAATCCCGGCAATGAGGTATTTTCACATAACCTTTCGGATACATTATCGTCCCCGCTAAGCCGTTTCACTTCTGAGTTCGGGATGGGATCAGGTGGAACCGACTCGCTCAAATCACCGAGGAACCTATATTATCAAAATAAAACCGGAATTTCAACACACAAAATTAAGGAGCTTTGCACTTCAAAATGTGAATACGGACTTGACAAGCTGTTAGCTTTTCGCTATTGGCTATTGGCAATTTCTTGCTAAAAACTAACAGCTAATGGCTAAAGCCAGTCGAAGGCTGCCAAAAAATCTCAACGATGACCATTAGTATTGGTAGGCTAAATACCTTACAGCACTTACACCGCCAACCTATCAACCTGGTAGTCTCCCAGGGGTCTTACAATCCCTTGCGGGATTGCTTTTCAAGATTCCTCATCTTGGGGTCTGCTTCGTGCTTAGATGCTTTCAGCGCTTATCAGAAAACAACGTAGCTACCCTGCGCTGCACTTTTGGTACAACAGGCACACTAGAGGTTGCCTCATCTCGGTCCTCTCGTCATTTCGTTAGCTCTAATTTCTTAGAGAATCAGACTATATCTTTTCCGTCGCCTTCACGTTACGGAATTGGCATATAATATGAGTTTAATTTCCAGAATATCTGGTACCTCATATATCAGTCGTTACAGGGACATCTTCTAAAGCATTCCTTTGCGATGAAAAATAGTTATAACTTTGCATCTTCTTAATCCAAATCGCAGTATTTTGTTTGAACAACATCTTTTGCTGTAATTTTGGAATAATCTTTAACATCAAGTTAACTTGTTTTTTCTTAAATCGCAGGTATGGCTTAAGATTGACGAGAACTTCAAATACTCTTTGAAATCCTTCAATACGTAGTTCACTAATATGATCACGCCGGGTATAAATATACCCGCAATCTAAAACCTCTTTAATCCATTTAATCTTATCAATATGACGACTATCTTGATAAAAACAAATTACTGTTTTCACCCTAAAAGTCTCTTCACCTGCTTTCCGACGGTGCATCTGAAGCATAATACTTCCATCACCATCCAGAAAACCTGCAATATATGCAAGATCTAGTGGATTTGCTTTAGAGAGTCTTCCCACGGTATTACCCATTGACTTTTTTGTTATGGATTTAGCATAGAACCAAACTAAACCCAAAGTCAAGAGGGCTTCACCGTTTTTAGCCAAGTTGTCAAGGTCGATTTCTCGACCAAGTAGCAATTTCTTACTAGAGACAACTCCCCTCAAGAATCAAAACGCCCATACTGGATAGAGTCCGAGCTGTCTTACGACGCTCTGAACCCAGCTCGCGTACCGCTTTAACTGGCGAACAGCCAGACGCTTGGGACCTGCTTCAGCCCCGCGCTGCGATGAGCCGACATCGCTGTCGGATTTTCTGCAATTACTTGCAGGATCAGACTATACCTTCATCCCGATGTATCATCGGGAGCTAGCCTTTTATTCAAGTTTTTAATCCGGAATATCCGGAACCTTAAATAATGGTCCAATGGACCAAAGTCGTTACGGGGTCCGACGTAACGTCGGACTTCCCTCGGTATTATCCTTCAATTACTTTTAGGACTTCACCGATTTTAGCTAGTAAATTTACAAAAAGACTTTTATTTCCAAGTTATAACAGCGCTACAGAATTACTTCTGCCACACCCCGATGTGTTGAGGTGCCGAACCTTGCCGTCCTTGTGGACTGTAGGGCAAGACTAGCCTGTTATCCCCGGGGTAACTTTTATCCGATAAGCCCTGACGTTCCCACGAACAATCAGGGGATCATTAAGACCTACTTTCGTATTAGCTCGACTTGTGAGTCTCGCTATTAAGCACACTTTATACCTTTACGCTTGATGCGCGATTTCCTTACGCGCTAAGTGTACCTTAGTACCCCTCCGTTACTCTTTTGGAGGGAACCGCCCCAGTTAAACTGCCCGCCAGACCTTGTCTCATTCCCTGTTTTTATAAGGGAGTAGGTAAGACCTAAATTCAAAAAAGAGAGGTGTTTCATTGTCCTCCGACGTTACGTCGGAGTCCCTCCTACGCTACACAATTTTAAATTTAAATCAGGGTCAAGCTACAGTAAAGCTCCACGGGGTCTTTTTGTCCAAGTATGGGAAGGCCGCATCTTCACAGCCATTGCAATTTCGCCGGGTCTATCCTCAAGACAGTCGCTAAGTCGTTCAACCTTTCGTGCGGGTCTGAACTCGCCAGACACAATTTTGTTACTTCTTTGATCTCTCAAAGAGACTGAGATATTTCTACTCAGTTCCCTTAATCGCTTAAGGGTTCAGACTATATCATTTTCCCGAAATTTCGGGATCTTGGCGTATAGTCGTTGAGGGTTCGTCTTAGATTCTTCATTCTATCCTTCATCTTTTTAAGTTTTGAAGGATATCTAGTCATAAAAATTTCAACAACTTTAAGTACATCAGAAATTTTACTGGTCTCCCAATGATATAAACCATCATTCGTTCTAACATGAATGTTTCCGCAATTAAGAAAGTCTTTAATCAATTCAATGATTTTCAGATCTTTCATTGCTACTGCGAAAAATGGCTGTAATCTTAAACCTGATTTTTTAAAGCCACACGATCCTTCAGCATCAATAATTCCTGCCAGAAAGAAACCGATCTCATCATCTTTAAAATGATTTAAATCAATACTCTCTTTAACAAGACCATTAAGCTTAAGATCTTTTAAATCTTTACGACATTTTTCTATTACTTTTTCTCTATTTAGAACTTCAGAATCTTTACCAATTGCCGGTAAAACATTCTGTAAAAGTTCAAGCTTTTTTCTGGCTAAATCTCCCGTAATAACTGGGTGTTTCTGAAGAAAATGAAATATTATTTCAACTTTCTTTTTGCCTCTGAATTTTAGGTTATACCCTCCCTTAATTGGACTGATATTCCCTAAATTCCGACCTACTACCCCATTTATTTCTTGTAGAAGATTTCTATCTGCATTGGAAATTGTGATATCAGGCATGAAATAAAAACCTCTGCCTCTTTTATCATTTGCCCGAATTACCGAGCAACTCAACTCTCCAACACAAAAACCAGTGTAATAGAAGAACTTAGAAACTAGCGACGTTTCCTGCTGATTGACTGCACCGGATGCATTTTTAGTTAAATTGGACATTAATTCTAGTATTACCCAAAATTAACCCAAAAGTCAACTAGCACCGGATACTCAGTTATTCCAGCATATAGCCAAGTTTGCAAATATCAATTACTCGATACTGTCCCCTGTCTGTAAGGGTATTAAAATACCCTATAACACGAGGAACTTCGCTACCATAGAACAGTTATAGTTACTGCTGCCGTTCACCAGATCTTAGGCCCCAGGCTCATTCCGACTTACGTCGGAAGTCACTTGAGACAGTAAATTACTGGCACTGGGCAGGTGTCAGCCCCTATACATCATCTTTCGATTTAGCAGGGACCTGTGTTTTTGTTAAACAGTCGCTTAGCGTCTTTTGTTGTAAGTCCGACGTTACGTCGGACCAGGACATCTCCCAAAGGTTACGTCCAGCTTTCGTTGCCGAGTTCCTTAAGGATAGTTCTCCCGATCGCCTTTGTATACTCAACTCGCCCACCTGTGTCGGTTTACGGTACGGTTAAAATTGTTCTCTTACACGAGTCTTTTCCTGGAAACAGAAAATCGTCAACTTACGTCATCATAGCTCACATAAACATAAAAACGGATTTGCCGATTTCTACTTGCTTGCTATTTAAATCAGGCATTGCCTGACTTGACTATTCCACTTCGTTCACCCTTGAAAGCTCCTTACTTGCACTCCGCACAAAAGATAGTAGGATAACAGGAAGCAGTGATTAATCAAAAAGACTAGTTACTACTATCCTTCTTCCTAATATCCTCTGTGCGAAGCACAAGAGGACTTGTCAGAACAACCTCAATACAGGAATTTTAACCTGTAATCCATCGGCTACTCCTCCAAAAGGAGGACTGACCTTAGGACCGATTAACCCCACGCTGATTAACATTGCGTGGGAAACCTTGGGCATTCGGCGATTACGTTTCTCACGTAAATTCGCTACTCATACCGGCATTCTCACTTCTATACAGTCCAAGTCGCCTTACGACAACTATTCACTCCGTATAGAACGCTCCTCTACCGCCTCGTGCTCCACACAAAAGATAGTAGGATAACAGGAAGCAGTGATTAATCAAAAAGACTAGTTACTACTATCCTTCTTCCTAATATCCTCTGTGCGAAGCACAAGACCCAAAGCTTCGGTAGCAAGTTTAGCCCCGATTCATTGTCGGTGCCACACTCCGTGACTAGACCAGCGAGCTGTTACGCTATCTTTAAAAGATGGCTGCTTCTAAGCCAACTTCCTGGCTGTCTAAGGAATATGACTTCCTTTAACACTTAACTTGCATTTAGGGACCTTAGCTGTTGGTCTGGGATGTTTCCCTCAGGCCCGCTCCGCTTAGCCGGATCGGACTGACTCTGAAAGTAATTGGCACAGTATTCGGAGTTTGATTCAATCTTCCAGCTTACGCTGAAAAATCGATCCAGTGCTCTACCCCTGTGCTTACCTTTCAGGCTATACCTAGATATATTTCGAGGAGAACCAGCTATCTCCGAGTTCGTTAGGCATATCACCTCTAACCACATCTCATCCCAAGTTATTGATACAACAACGGGTTCGGGCCTCCCTCCGACTTTCGTCGGAGTTCACCCTGGACATGGATAGCTCACTCGGTTTCGGGTCTATCGCATCCTTTAAATCGGGCTATTAACCCTCGCTTTCACTACGCTTCCGCCACAAAATGGCTTAAGCAAAAGGGATGCGGTAACTCACCGGTTCATTCTTCAATAGGCACGCGGTCGTATGCGCTGCGCGCAAGATAGAAGGATCATAGGAAGTAATGATTAGTCAATTTTGACTGATCACTTCTATCCTTCTCCTTATATCCTATGCGCAACGCACACTTCCACTGCTTGTCAACATACGGTTTCAGGTACTATTTCACTGAGCGTTTCGCTCTTCTTTTCACCTTTCCCTCGCGGTACTAGTTCACTATCGGTCCGAAAGTATATTTAGCCTTAGCAAGTGGTCTTGCTGGATTCACACAGGATTACACGTGTCCTGTGCTACTCAGGTGATCCTACCGCCTTTTTTGGTTTCGCTTACGAGACTCTCACTCTCTTTGGTTACACTTTCCAGTGTATTTAGCTACCATTAAAGGTCAGATATTGGATTCCTACAACCCCCTTCGATTACTCGAAGGGTTTGGGCTCCTCCCTTTTCGCTCGCCGCTACTGGGGGAATCTCTGTTGATTTATTTTCCTGCGCTTACTTAGATGTTTCAGTTCGGCGCGTACCCCTCCCGACACTATGTATTCATGTAGGGATCCCCCGCCGAGGCGGGGTAATTACTTTATTCGGAAATCTCTGGATCAAAGCTTATTAGCAGCTCCCCAAAGCTTATCGCAGCTTGTTACGTCCTTCATCGGTACTTTCGACCAAGGCATCCACCGTATGCATTATTGTTGAGTATTTTTTGGCTTTTTTCCCCGCCCTAGGCGGGGTAATTTGGCCTTCATACTATTATCCGTATTCACATTTCAAAGTGCAAATCTAGTCTTTTAGGGACTAGTAGCATGCAACAAAACTTGCTACATAATACAAATCCCTAACCCTGTGGACCGTGGCGGGCCTTCGCTTCGCGAAGCATAGTCTAACGACTATGAGCGAACCGCTCTCAGTCTTGCTAGTGGATCTTTGTGGACCCAACCAGATTCGAACTGGTGACCTCTTCATTGCAAATGAAGCGCTCTACCAACTGAGCCATGGGCCCACAACCCGAATCATCTATTTACTTATTAATTCTAAAGGAGGGATACAACGCTGAAAAATCTTCCCGCACCGGAAGATTCCAGTGGGGAGGCTATTTTATTGGTGCGTTGCTTCTCATCAAATGTGAAATAATCACTACGGGTGAGTTTACCAAAAAAGAAGGCGTTTTGTCAACAACAAACTAAGCTTTTAAGAAACTAACTTCCTGAAGAAACCAAAGATCCTGCCGAAAAAATTAGTCACCGGAGCCAGCACTCCCCGGTCTTCTGTTTTTTTCTCAAAAGAACTACCAGCAGGAGTAGATGAAACATTATTCCTGGATACAATTATTTCCCGGACTATCTTCTGATCGTCAACAATCGTCCCTTCCACCTTAATTAGGTTGTCCACTTTCAAGATCTCGTCTTTTTCCAGCTGGGCAACCTGAGAAGGATTAACAAACACAGTTTGACCGCCTACAGTAATGGTATTGGCAGTAATGCCGGTAATTTTACCTGTAATCTCAAATTTATCCCCCTTAATCTCAACTTTCTCTCCCTCCAGCTCAATTTCTGTGCCGCTTCTTACCTCAATCCTGTTTTCGCTAAATGGGCCGGGGCTGTTTGTAAGACGGTCTTCCTGCCTGATCTCAAATCCAGCCGGGCTGGGACTATTTAAAAGGTCGTCCTGTCCTCCTCTTAATTCCGCCTCTTGTCCTCTGGCTTCTGCTTCCTGCCCTCTGGACTCTGCTTCAGACCCCCTGCTTTCACCTTCTTTACCATAAGTTGGGACGATTAAAATTAAGGAAAGTAGTGCCAGTACTAATAAAATAGACTTGTTAGTTCTAAATACTAGTCTTTGATTCATGATAATGATCATAAAATCCAAGCGTAAGTTTAATATCTTAAAAAAGTAAGGAGTTAGTAAGAAAAGCAGTTATGGGAAACAGCCGTCTCCGCCGTTAAAAAGTAACCCAACTTCTGCAGCTGATAGAGCTTTTTTGTAAATTCTTACATCATCTATAAAACCATAAGCTGGGAGACCATAGCCACCCCATTTACCAATATACAAAGGTACTCCATTTGCTTTGTAAATTTTAGCGTATTGAGCTGGAACAGGACCAGCTCCCCAATCCTGTCGACAGCCTGAACATGAAGGAGGATCGTAATATAAATGCGCCTGATCATCTTTTTGTCCATTTACATAAATCTCCAAAGAAACCGTCCCATCTGAATTACCTTTTTTTACTCCTGCTATATGATACCAAGTATTAAGTGTGGGAATTTTGCCAGGACTACTGTTAAGAAAGATCGTATCTGTTGCTCCAGTATTTATATCAACAGTATGGGTGTAACGCCAATCAATAATAAAATTACTCGGATCATTACCTAGCATACCTATTAGATACGCTCCACCCCACTTAGCAACTAATCCTTGCTGGGTTGCTCCAGTAGATTTATACCAAAGAGAAATCGACATATCATCTTCTATTTGAAAATCCCCGGAATCGGGTGCTTCCAGATATTGGTTTCCATAAAAACCTCCTGCGTTGCCGAATGCGATAGTTTTACCTGCAACTAAAGCAGGATCCGGCGGATTGGGGTTTATTGTTGATTTTGCGTTATGGCCTTTTGCTGAATCTATTACATCAAAGCTGTTTACAACCCAACTGCTTTCATCCATTTTCCAATAACCTACCAACGAACTATCGGACAAAGAACCTGTACGATCGCACGATTCCTGAGGCAGTTCGCCGGACGGGATTCCTGAACCGCCACCCGTAGAAGCAAGTTTTTTCTGAAGAGCGGAGACGCAAAAACATCCAGGACGCTGCGAAGTGCAAGACAAACCGGGATTAGGATTATCGGCCTCTAAATCTGCACAAACCGTAAAATCAGCAGTTTCAGCAGTAAAAGGAGTATTGCTTTTTCTGCCCTCGCTTATGTAATTATAATTTCCTCCTCCGGGAGGCTTTGGTATTCCTCCGCTGCCAAAATCTTCATCATTTAATTTCTGGTATTTTTGCGTATCATATTTGAATTTCATCTCCAAGGCTTTGGCAATTGAAGCTACGTCTACCTTTTTTCGGACATCCCGGGCTTTTTTTTGGGCATTGGTAAACACAGAAAGCCCAATTGTAGATAAAAGCCCTAATATGGAAATAACCACCAAAAGTTCAATCAGGGTAAATCCCCGGGCAGAAAGTTTCATCTAACACTATTATGACCCCAGGCAAATATTTTTTGCAAGTGATACAATGCAAAATATGCAAATCGGCTATATTGGTCTTGGGAAAATGGGCAAAAATATGGTTTTGCGCCTTTTGGAAAAAGACATTAAAGTAGTTGCCTGGAACAGGTCTCCCCAACCCAGGGAAGAAGTTGCACAAATGGGAGCCATAGCAGTTGAGACACTGGATGAACTGGTTGCCAAATTAAAAACTCCCCGCATTATCTGGCTGATGCTTCCGGCCGGAGAAACTACTAATGAAATACTAAAAAAGATTATTCCCAACCTTTCAAAAGGCGATCTGGTAATAGACGGCGGCAATTCTTTTTATAAAGATACACTAAGACGTAACAGGGAGCTTGAAAAAAAAGGCATTCATTTTATGGATATCGGCACATCCGGCGGTCCGGGAGGAGCAAGAAGCGGAGCCTGTTTGATGATCGGCGGTTCTAAAGAAGATTTTAAAAGAGTGGAAAAACTGGCTAAAGCTGCTGCTGCGCCGGGCGCTTACGAGCATTTGGGTCCTGTTGGAGCAGGTCATTTTGCCAAAATGGTGCATAACGGCATTGAATACGGCATGATGGAATCAATTGCCGAAGGAATAGCAATTTTGAAAACTTCGGAGTTTAGATATGATTTCCCTAAACTGTTAGATCTTTACAACCACCGATCGGTGATTGAGTCAAGGCTGGTTGGCTGGCTGCTTAATGCTTTTAAAAAAGATGTAGAGCTGACAGATATTTCTTCTAAAATCAGCGCTTCCGGCGAAGGAGAATGGACATTAAAAGTAGCCAAAGAGATGGGCATACCGGCGCCGGCCATACAGGCGGCTTTTAAGGTAAGACAAAAATCCGAAAACGATCCGGAAAGCTCTCCTAGTAGCTTCCGTAATAAAGTAGTTTCAGCCATGCGGGGTGAATTCGGCGGCCACCCAGTGAAAAAAGTTTAAATCCGGCAAAATTCCATAGAAGGCTCAAGCCACTTCCGGCCGTCTTTTTCTATCAGTTCATCAGCCTCTTTCGGTCCCCAGCTGCCTGCCTGATAAACCACCGGTTTTTTGCGAACTTCGATCAAAGGATCAACGAAAGCCCACTGAGCTTCAATCTCCGCAGCATCATTAAAAAAAGTCTGGTCTCCCCTGATAGTATCTACTAAAAGTCTCTCATAAGGATCAGGGATATAGTGGTTATGAGGATCAATCCTGTAGCAGTACTGCATATATTCCGGCTGCAGCTTAACCTTGTGGCCGGGCAGTTTGGTTAAAATTTTAAACACTATCGCCTCGTTTGGTTGTATCCGATAAATTAATACATTCGGCTCATCTTCACCGCAATCAAAGCACTTAAACAATCTGTTAGCAGGCTTTTTAAAAACTATGGAAATTTCAGTGGCGGTCTTTTTCAGCTTTTTACCTGCCCGGATATATATCGGGATATCTTTAAACCGCTCGTTTCTGATATAAGTCTTTAAAGCGTAAAAAGTTTCAGTCGCGGAATCAGGAGCCACATTTTCCTCCTTGATGTAGCCTTCATATTGGCCAAAAACTACCTTGTCAGTCAAAGACTGAAGGTTTTTTAAGATCTTGATCCGTTCCCGGGTGACTGCCTCATTTGAAAACTCGCCTGGTGCATCCATAGTGGCAAAAGCCAGCATCTGCAGCAGGTGGTTTTGCCCGACGTCTTTTAAAGCACCCACCTGATCATAATACCCGCCTCTTTTGCCGATGCCAAAATCCTCAAGGGCTGTAATTTGAATATGGTCAATATGGTCTTTATTGATAATCGGCTCAAAAACGCCGTTAGCAAAGCGGAAGGTTAAAATATTCTGCAAAGTCTCCTTGCCAAGATAATGATCCAGCCTAAAGATTTGGTCTTCAGTAAAGTAGTTTAAAAGCAGCTCGTTTAATTCCTTTGCTGAAAGCAAATCATGCCCGATAGGCTTTTCGATCATTAATCTGACCCAGCCGCTTTTTTGTTTGTTTAAACCCACTTTTTGCAAGTTGTCAAAAACATATTTATAAAGTTCAGGGTAAGTTGCCAGGTAATAAATGATATTGCCTTCCCCGATTGTTTTTTTCAGCTTCTCATACAAATCCCGGTCTTCTATTTCCCCGCTTAAATAACAAAACTTTTTGCAAAGCTTTTGAAAAACTTCTGCCTTAATTTCGTGCTTGTGGTGAAGATTTTCCAAATGAAGGGTTTGATGTAAATAATCTGCAAGGTCTTTTTCCGACATCTGCCGTCTGGCTATTCCCACAATTATCATGTTGGCAGGCAAAAGCCCCTTCTCCTCCATATCGTATAGGCTGGGAATCAAATATTTTTGCACAATATTGCTGGTAATACCAAAAGTTACAAGAGAGAATGGTTGCATAGTTGTTTAAGGTAGCAGTTTTTTTCTTTTAAGTCATCATTGTACTGAGGCTACGTTAATGACTTGTTCTATTAAGCGGTTGGAATATCCGTATTCATTATCATACCAGGCAAAAATTTTCAGCAAATCACCGTCAACCACTTGAGTTAATTGCAAATCCACTATGGCAGATTCGGATCTGCCGATAATATCTGTTGACACCAAATCTTCCTCACTGCAGGCCACAATTCCCTGCCAGCGAGCGTCCCCACAAGCATTTTTTACAGCTTGATTGACTTCCTCAACTGTAGTTTTTTTCTTTAAAACAAAAGTGATATCGGAAATTGAACCTGTTATTATAGGCACCCGCAAAGCTCTGCCGTCAAACTTATCTTTTAAAGAAGGTATAGCCTCTGTGGTAGCAGTTGCAGCACCCGTTGTGGTGGGTATAATATTTACATAAGCTGCCCTGGCCCTTCTTAAATCATTGGCTTTGCCGCCGGGAGGAGGCCCGTCTACTAAATTCTGCTCTGCCGTTACTCCGTGAACCGTAGTCATTACGGCTTTTTCTATCCCAAATACCTTATCAATAATAGAAACCACCGGAGCAATGCAGTTAGTGGTACAGGAAGCATTGTTGACCAACTGCTCACCTTTGTAGTCTCGGGCATTAACCCCAATTAAAAACGTTTCTCCCCCTTCACCCCCGCCTCGACTCGCACGCTCGTCGGGCGAGGCGGGCTTAGCCGGCCCGCCTGCATCGCTATGCGAAGCATTGCGGGCAGGAGCAGATAAAACCACTTTTTTGGCGCCGGCAGCCAGATGCTGTTTCAACCCTTCTGCCGAAGTAAACCTGCCGGTTGACTCTATAACCACATCAACGTTTAAATCCTTCCATGGCAAATTAACAGGCTCTTTTTCCTGATATACTGTGTAGGATTTTTGATCTACTATGATAGAGTTAGCACTGCTTTTGACTTCATGATTCCAGATCCCATAAGCAGAGTCATATTTTAAAAGATGGGCCAAAACTTCCGGAGAGGTTAAATCATTGATAGCCACAATTTCGATTTTATCGGAGTGTTTTTCTATTGCCACCTTAAAAGCACTTCTGCCAATTCTGCCAAAACCATTCACAGCAACTTTTATCATCCCCTTAAGACTAACAGAAAAATATAAGCTCTACAAGGGGATTTTTTAGTACTATATTGTAAGTTACCGAGCTTTGTCCAATTTATTCCATTCCCTTTGCCCGAGCCTCCTGATATAACTGATTCCTTAAAGCTAAAAGATTTATTGCTCCTTTTGGTTGTGCGCCGAAGATCAAAGCTCCTTCTGCTATCTTTTTTGCCTCGGCCTGACGGTAGAGCTGATCATAACGGGCATCAAATGCGTATACTTGAGGGTGAGTACTTTCCGCCACATCAGTATCCGGGATTAACCTGCCGGGTTTTGCTAATTTTTTTACTTCTGCTCCTGCATGACCTGCTTCATGCACAAAATAACGGGAGAGTTTATAACTTAATGCCCCTTCAAAATAATCTAAAGGCAAATTTCTCCTTTCCAGTTCCTTAAAAACTTCCCAGGCTGAAGCTTTTAAACTCATCAAAATATGTATTTCTTTCTCATCAACAGTAATATTTGTTGATCCGGATACATGCTCTTTTTTATTAATCTCCTGCCAAATTTCTTCAAAAATTATCTTAACAGGACGAATAGGACTGGTAAGCTGGGATTGTTTATACATAAACTCTGCCATAGGTCCGTTGATGGCAACAGTGAAATTTGCGCTATACTGAGCTACACAGATACCCGGAGACCATTTCGGACAACCTGATTTATCCATATTTACAACCTCAGGCAAAAGTCCCCATCTTGGCCCTTGTTGTGCAATATTTAAAAAGCCCGCCTCGTCAATCCTTAAACCTAAGTCGGGAACTAATAATTGCTCTTGAGGCGCTGGCCCTCTGCCAACAGCTTCCGGCTTTGGTCCTGGAGTTTGGATAACAGAAACACCAACGCAACCCGTATCCAAAAAGGTCCCTAAAAAAGTTAAACCAGCCAAACCCACTCCTGCTAAAACACGCTCTTTAATTGCAAAAGACATAGAACGGGTAATTTTAACTTATTTCAGGCTCTTTTTCAAATGACTCTTTCCTATTTATCAATCCAACCAGCAGCCAAAAGTATACCAACTGTACTATTGATTGGTTCTGAAACTGAACCCAAATAAGATAAGTTATGAGGCCTGTTGTCAGGATAAAAGTATTACGGCCATGATGCTTTTGTCTTAAGTTTAAAAATAATGCCCCCAAAAGCCCCAACCAACCTAACACCCCAAAAATTCCTGAAAACAACAACAGATCCAAAATATAATTATGCGAATGGTCAATATAAAGCTCTTTCAGGCTTATTAAAACCGGGGAAATATTAAGATTTTCTTCAAAAAGACGATGCTTATCTTTTTCAAAATAGTTATTTACAGCCAGGCCGATATTTTCCAAGCCATAACCGCTAAGAGGTCTTTGCAAGGCGATCTTAAAGGTAAGCGGCCAAAGATAAACCCTTTTCTCAACCGATTCTTTGGTTAAATCAGGATTATTTGTTTGTATCGGCTTTAAAAATTCGCTTTCCAAAAGCCCGGAAGATAATTTGACGGATAAAAAAATACCCATTAAAATAAATGCCGCTATTAAAAAAAGCCCTGTTTTAAGCTTAAACTTTAACTGATCTATTAGGGCCAGACTTAAAAGAACCAACCCCAGCAAAATTGCCGACCTTGAATAGCTTACAAATATTCCTGCAATAGAAATTAAACTGCTAAAAAGGCCGAAACAGCTAAGTCTTTTTACTTGTGAAGTTCCTGTTGAAGTTTTGAACAAATAATATGAAAAAGGCAAGCTTAAAAGCAAAAACCCGGCATAAAAATTCGGCTGGCCAAAAGTGGAAACCACCCTGCCTGCATAAACCGGGACAGACTGGCTAAAAATATTCAATAAAACCCAATCTTTGACTGCCAAAAGACTGACTATAAAAGCTGAACTGCAAAGCACAAGTGCCCATTTTTCCAACTTTATTTGAGCCTGGCTAACCAATAAGGAAAACAGGCAAAGATAAGCATACAATACCCAACCCTGAAAATACGGCTCCCTGCCAAAAAAGCTGGTTGCCGGATCAATTCCGAAAACAGAAGTTAAAAACAAAACAACAACCAATAAAGCTGAGTATGTTTTAACTGCATTCCACTTTATCGCTGGCTTTCTGAGTATCCATAAAAACCCAATCAAACTAACACTTAATATAAAGAACAATATCTTAATCTGCTCATAACCAAAGGATTTAACAGCCCCGAATAAAGGGATCAGAAAGATAATTAGCAACAGAATCGTCTTCATTGTCATTGCGAACCCGCCGAAGGCGGGTGTGGCAATCTCTATTAGTTCTTAACAAGATTACTTCGTCACTGCGTTTCTCGCAATGACAGCCTAAACTAATGCTTCAATAGTTGGCAGCGTGCCTTCTGCTAAAAACTTAAGCATTGCTCCTCCGCCAACTGAAACAAAACCTTTTTGTATGAATTCATTCAGCAACCCCACTTTCCCCAAAAAACTAACCGTATCTCCTCCGCCTATTACCAATTCAGCCTTACTTTCTAAAATCATTCTTGCTATCTCAAATGTGCCCTTTTCACTTCCCATATTTGATATTTGATATTTGATATTTGATATTTTCCCCAACGGCCCGTTCCAGACAATCAGCGCAGCTTTCTCAATAACTTCTTTCCATAGTTCTACTGTTTCAACAGTAATATCTGTCCCCTGCTTATTTAAATCCCCTAACATAATATTTGATATTTGATATTTGATATTTGATATTTCTTCTACCAGCTTACCGCCAATTAAAACCGCATCTGCTTTTTGAGCCAGCACTTCTATAACCGGCAATTTATCTGCCACTTTTGCTCCTCCCATGATAGCCACAAAAGGTTTTTTCGGATCATTCCTGACTTCGCTTAAAACCCGGACCTCTTCTGCAAAACGCAAACCGGCAGCATGAGGCAAAAGAGTCGGCAGCACAGTAGTTGAGGCAGCCTGGTGGTAAGAAGCAAAAGCCTCGTTTATAAAAATATCTCCTTTATCTGCAAGTTCTTTGGCAAATTCAATCGCTCTCTCATGATCCTGAGCGGAGTCGAAGGATTCACGAAGATCAAAACGAAGATTTTCCAAAAGTATTAATTTCTGATTAACTAAATCCTCTTCATAGCCGTGTTCAATCAACCACTGGCGGACCGGTTCAACCTTAAGCTCTGCTACTTCCTTACCTTCCGGCCGGCCGATATGGCCGATGACAGTAACTGATAAGGCATTTTGCAAACATAAATTTAGCGTTGGAATTCCTGCTTTCAACCTGAAATCTTCTGCCACTTCAAAAAAGGTCGAAGACCCTGAGCGAAGCCGAAGGGGAACGTCAATATCTAAACGGAGAATAACCTTTTTACCTGATATTATTTGCGCATTTACAATCTGCATAAAATTATCTTACCACGATTTTCTAAGCATCAAAGAAATTTTTGCCGGTTTTTAGAGCCTGTTTATATGAATCTATTGTTTTAAACATGGGTTTTGGCAGTTTATTAAGATCATACCAATCCCGCTTTTCTGTTTTATCTGGCTCTAATATTTTAGGTTCCCCTGATTTCCACTCTGCTGTCAGACCAATATCCACATAGTGTTTACCGGAGTATTTTTTAAGGTTTAAAAGTCTTAAGAATTTAATGTTTTTAATCTCGATACCAGCTTCTTCACGGCATTCTCTTCTGGCGCAATCTTCAAATGATTCTCCAAATTCCAAATGCCCTCCGGGAAAAGCATATTCTCCTGCTCCGTGCGAACCTTTTCTTTTGGTAAGAAGGACTTTGTCATTTTTGAATACGAGAACACCAACGCCGACTTTAATTTGAGAAGTGTTTTTTCGAATCATTAGGTGGGCGCGCTTGGGATCGAACCAAGGACCTCTTACTTATCAGATAAGCGCTCTACCACTGAGCTATGCGCCCGAAGCTGTTTCATATTCTATCAAATAGATGTTAGAATATCCATGTTTGACGCGATGGCGAAGTGGAAACGCGGTTGTCTGCAAAACATCCATGCGCGGGTTCGATTCCCGCTCGCGTCTCCATCAAAAAGCCCCTTTAAAAGGGGCTTTTTGCATTCCTCGGTTAAATTCTTTATTATATTTCGCCTTCGGCGATAAATTGTCTTTAACCGGCTCAAATGTCATTTAGACATTTGAGCCCAAAAGAGTGGTGGGGAGAGATTCTCCTTCTTAGACATTAAGAAGAAATGCTCTCTCGGGCATTTTTGCCTGCCATTCAACAGGCGCTTGGTCCGACGTGAGTCGGACCTGGATCAAATCCGCGCTTTACTCTGTCCGGCAAAACCGGAAGAAGAGAATCATCAGATTTGAACAAAACTCCAGAAAGGAGGTGATCCATCCCCAGCTTCGGCTAGGGATACCTTGTTACGACTTAAGCTTCATCGCCAGTTTCACCTTCCTCCGAAGTACATCGGAGTTCGGGTGCCCCTGACTTTGCTGCCTTGACGGATTGGAATAGCTTAAAGCTGCTTTCCGTTCCCACTTAGCGAGCCGATTTCCGGCACTAAGCGAGCCGAAATGTTTCTTCTTAACTCATTATGAAGTGTATTCATAGTGAGCTTTAACTGCCAAACGTCTTCTAATTCTTCTTTTGTTAACTTGCGTATATCCTGACGATTTCTAACAATCTCAGCAATACGGGCAAATCTTTCAAAAGATTTTTGTTTGACACCCTCTAGTAGATGTTTCTTGAAAAAAGGAACAATCACATTTTGGATATCATCCTGCTTGGTTACTTCATAGACAAAAGTCATTTTCTTTTTGTCGTTGCCCTGAAATTTCCGATATACATAACCTATTTTGAAAAATTCAAAAACTTTATCTAAAAGTTCTTTATTATCAAAACGTTGTGTTATGAAATATCGGAGAACTATCCGACAATCAGTTCTGATTTGAACCAGAAAACAACCTTCTCCATCAGTTAAACCAACAATATAGTCTGCAGTTAACATTTCGTAGATTCCTTCGGTATTTATTCGGTACAAATCCAGATTAAACTGAATTTTACTCCTTGTCAATACTTACTATGAATCTGCTGACTTCCTAATAAGCTAAGCTTGCGAGCTTACGCTCTTAAGCAATTACTTCCTTCTTATTAGGATCTCCATGGGTCACATAAATAACTTTTCCAAACATTCCTCTAAAGTTTTCTACAAAAATGTTAGATTTCTCTCAAACCGCCCGGCCGAGATCATCTATTAGAAAACTTATTTTAATGAGGACTGTTCTTTGCCTCAGGCCCTCCGAACCAATAAATTACTCTACTGGATCTGCCAATTTTTTTTGGCTACTATGAGTTATAGGTTGGATTTTAACCAACTAGTTATTTACGCTGCCATGCGCGTTTTATATAGCATTATATTAAATACTATAGGCGGTGTGTACAAGACCCGAGAACGTATTCACCGCGGCATGCTGATCCGCGATTACTAGCAATTCCGACTTCATGGGGTCGGGTTGCAGACCCCAATCTGAACTGAGGCGAAATTTCAGAGATTAGCTTGCTATTGCTAGCTTGCAACTCGTTGTTTTTCGCCATTGTAGTGTGTTTGTGGCCCAGGGCGTAAGAACCGTGCTGACTTGACGTCATCCTCGCCTTCCTCCCCGAAAAATCGGGGCTGTTCCGCATGAATTATTTAACATACGGTGAGGGTTGCGCTCGTTTCCCAACTTAATGGAACAGCTCACGCCACGAGCTGACGACAGCCATGCAGCATCTGTGCTAGCCTGCTTACGCATTTCCCCAGTTTCCTGGGAATAGAACGCTAGCATGTCAAGCCCTGGTGAGGTTTTTCGTTTCGTATCGAATTAAACAACACGCTCCACTGCTTGTGCGGGTCCCCGTCAATTCCTTTGAGTTTTAAGCTTGCGCTCGTACTCCCCAGGCGCTCTGCTTAACGCGTTAGCTGCGACAGCCGCAAAAGCGGCTATCTAGCAGAGATAGTTTACGGCTGGGACTACGCAGGTCTCTAATCTGCTTCGCTCCCCCAGCTTTCGTGCCTCAGCGTCATGTGTTGTCTAGGTGCCTGCCTACGCCTTTGGTGTTCCCTGAGATATCAACGCATTTCACTGCTACACCTCAGGTTCCAGCACCCTCTCCAACCATCAAGATCCGCCATATTTTGTCCAAATCCCTGATTAAGTCAGAGCATTTCAAACAAAATGCACGGATCAGCCTACGCAACTCTTTACGCCCAATAAATCCGGATAACGTTTGCACTCTACGCATTACCGAGGCTTCTGGCACGTAGTTAGCAAGTGCTTATTCATCTGGTACCGTCATAATCTTCCCAGATAAAAGGAGTTTACAACCCGAGGGCCTTCATCCTCCACGCGGCGTCGCTCGATCAGACTTTCGTCCATTGTCGAATATTCCCGGTTGCTGCCACCCGTAGGTGTATGGGCCGTCATAAATGTTTTCTCCGATCCCTCGGAGTATCAGACTATATCTTCATCCCCCGATTTGATCGGGGGAGCCAACATGTAATGGAAGTTTAGTATCCCAGATTATCTGGTACCTTCCATGTCAGTCGTTACGGGGTTACTAGAAAAATGTTTTTTGTGATAATGATTTAAACCTCTAATTTGTAGCGCTAATTCTAAACCTTTATTAAAAGAATCTTTATTCTTAAAACGATCTTTTAAAATTAGAAGCTGTAAAGCCAAATCTAATTGTTTGAACTTATTCACTACATATAGTTTTAAACCCTTCAACAAACGCTCCACAAATTTACTATCAGTAATTACATACTCTGATAAATTTTTAGATGGATAGTCAGCTATAGAACCATTTCTAAGCTGGCTGTATATCCAATCCAATACATGCCGATTTCTAGTGTGTTGGGTAAAGCTAACTGCAATTCTAGTTCTCCAGCCAAACTTATTGTTTGGTTGTTTATCTAGTCTTGCTTTAATACACCCATCACCGTCTAAAAATCCTGCAATATATGCTAGCGCCGTTGGATTAACTCTTCTAGAACTTCCCACGGTATTATCCCAAACGTACATACTTCTAACGTAACCCAAAGGTTACCCGAAGTCAAGTAGCTTGTTTGGACTCCACCGTTATTAGTTGGATTTTACTGCATCGTTACCAATGCAGGCGATCAGTTCTGGTCGCAGTCCCATTGTGGCTGACCGACCTCTCAGTCCAGCTACCCGTCGTCGCCTTGGTAGGCCATTACCCCACCAACTAGCTGATAGGACGCAGGCTCATCTAGAAGCGCCTTGCGGCTTTAAACTTGCGTTCACATGGGAGATTACCCCGGCTTTCGCCGAGCTATATCCCACTTCCAGGCAGATTCCTGCGTATTACTCACCCGTCCACCGGTTCTCCGACTTGCGTCGGAGCCCCTTGATTTGCATGCCTAAGGCACGCCGCCAACGTTTATCCTGAGCCAGGATCAAACTCTCAAAAAGAATTGGCTATTAGCTTTTCGCTATTTGCAATTTGCAATTTCTTGCCAACAGCTAACAGCTAGTTGCTAATAGCTAAATTAACCCACCACTCTTCTGCTATTAAAGCATTAAAAAACCCCGAACCTTCGGGGCTTATACTTTAACCGAAGAGTAGTATATAAAAAATCTTCGGTTGTTAATGTGCGTTTTTGAAGTAGTATTATTTTATAGCTTTTCGCTACTCACTATTTGCAATTTCTTGCTAATAGCTAACAGCTAATGACTAATAGCTAATCTCTAACTTTCTCCTTTTTGGCTAAGTACGCCAAAAGCGCATCAAAGCCATTTTGTATTTTACCTCTATAGCCAACTGATGTCAATCCTGTAAAAATTTGCGTTAGGGGGAAGTTAATTCTTCTGCTACTATTTTTCCCAGGTTGGGAATCCTGGATAAAAGAAAATATTTGATCGCCTCGTTATTTATCCCGCCTTCATTTAACTTTTCAAGCGTTTTTACATCTTCTTCCACCAAAGCACCGGCAATCCTGGTATAGATATTTTGCACTACCTCATTTACAGCCTGTTGTTTTTGATCCTCCGTAGCATTTGTTAAACCAAGCCTGGCTATAAGGTTTTGTTTGTCAGCTTCCGATAATAAATTTTGTATTTGATCCATATTCTTCACTCCCTACCCTTTTTGAGACCCGGGGGTTACCGGAGATCTGGTCGGAGTGGACGTAGAAGTAGGCTGTGCTTCTGTGGGAGTTGCAGAAGGAACAGCTCTTGTCGGACTGTTAGTAGGTGTAGCTGTCGAGAGCTCTGGCGTAGCAGTTGGAGATGGCTCAAAAGTTGGAGCAGGACTAGGCTCAACTACAAATCCCGGATCCTGCGGTATCCAGGGTGCTTCGGGTGGGGGTGCTGACGACGGAGGAACAGCATCATATACAGGAGGCAGATTAGTCTCTGCAAAACGCAACACAAGAAAGAAAGGAAGCCACCGCCTCACATTTTCTGCATGTTTTCTGAATCTTTCCACAACAGACTTACGATTCTCTGTCCGGGACACCGTAACCGGCACTGGTGCCCATTCACGATTAAGTTTAAATATTCCCACTGATGTGCCGTCAGGATCTGTAGCAGGAGAATTCGGGTTGAAATAACTGATTCCGATTTGCTCCCCCTTTACACCAGTAGGTAATGCCACAGCTCCGTTTTGAAGTTGTTCTCTGCTGAATATTCCGTATACCCGGTTATTTTTAATAATATAAAGACTGCCTGCATTTTGTGTCAGTCTCCAGGCCTCGCGCATTTCGTCCGGCTTTGTGCCGTCAGGAAAATGTATCTCGCCATTATCCCGCATCTGTACAAACAAATTAAATTCACCTGGCCGGCCTTCATTTAAACCGTGCACGCCCTGATGCAGATGCATCATGACAGCACAACTCCCGGGAGGCTTTTCATTTAGAAAATTTGTTTTACCGGCTTCTATTGTTGCAATAGGCGGAATACCTGTATTTATAACTTCCAAAGCAGAGGTTTGAACCGCTCCTTCAGGTCGTGCTGTCACTGGGGCTTCCATAAATTAACAGTACTACTTTCCGAAAATAAAAGTCAATAAATCTTAATTGATTATGCTGCTTTTTGGAAAACACCTGCCAGAGCCGGACTTAACTGTTCCAGATTAGGCTCAGTCATAATTATTTTTTTCTCAGTAGCTACTGCAGAAGCTGTGCTTTGTTGGGCTGGGGGTGCTTTCTTTTTGACTACCCTTTTTACAACTTCTTCGGTGGCCTGTATAGGCTTAACCAGCCAGTGCATAAAAACCCTTGCCACGTCTTTATTGCCCACAGGATTACCATTCTTTCCCAGCTTTACAGGTTTTTTCTCCGCTACTATCCCGTCAAATCTTTCAACTGCTTTTTCTCCTGATTCAAACTCACCTGCCCCGCCAATTGCCTCAACAGTTTCCTGATAAGATCCGTCAGGACCTGTTTTTCTAACCACCTGGCTTCTGTTACCAGCGTGCTCACCGGGTAAAAACTTGCTTACCAACCAACCGGCAATCTTGTCCAAACCCAACCTGTCTGCTTCTGCCCTGGCTTTAACCACAGCCGCCCTTATTTCTATTTTTCTTTGAGCACTGGCGTCTTCGTCTTCCAGATACACTTGCCTTTCAATCTCCTCCTCTTCCTCTAATCTTTCCTCCAGCTTTTGTTTCTCCATCTTTTCCTCTACTATTTCTTCCACTTCCTGCTCTTGTAAAACAGCTTGCGGTAAAACAGCTGGGGTCACTGCGGCAGATATCCGATTCTCGGTACTGGTTTTAGTCATTGCTTTCCCTGCAGTTTCAGTATTTGGCTCCAAAATAGGCAAAGTTATTATTTGTGGTTTTGGAAATTCCACAATATTCGGTGCCTTCAAAGGCACAGCTTCCGGTGCAAAAACGTCCCAGGCAGGCTGTTTCAATACAACTTCCGGAAAAACTTCTGTTGGTTTGGAAAGCGGCAGTGTGCTTTTTTCCCAGGCTGCAGCAACCACAATTTCTGCCTGTGAAATCACAGCAGGCTTACTTGGAGCTTTAAACAATATTTCCCCCAGCGGAGCCGAAGCAACTCCTCCTCCTGTATTAATTGTAGTTATATCAGCTGCGCTCATAGGTTTAAATCCCTCCAAAAATCCTCCTGTAATAGGCCCCTTATCAAAACTGGCCAAAGGTACACTGGCCTTAAATTCTCCCAAAGATCCTGCAATCCCTCCCACATCAGGAAGAGCACTAAGACCTGCAGGCGCTAATCCCTCCAATCCTCCAAATCCTTTTAATCCGCCAACACCAGCCACAGCAGGAGCTGCCCCGGCACTTACCTTTCCGATTCCGGAAGCTACACTCCCCATTGCTGATCCGATTGACCCGATTGCTTCAATACCCATACTATGTTTATCCTTTCTGTCTCAGTTTATACTTAAGCATTACAGGGTGCTTGATTTAATCCTCACAAAATCCTAACGATTTTAGCTTCAGATTACCCGCTCCTAACCCTGTTCTGTTGTATAAAGCCTAAAATTTGCCGCTGGGTGCCGTTAGCCAAAGTCTTTCCTCCCACATATTAAGCTATAGGCCACTTGACTGCTTGATACTAAACTGTTATAAGCGGAGCTTGCGATAGTACCGCTAATCGCGTATACTATCTAAATCCTGACGAGAATGAAGCTCTTTCTCGAATTGTCATCCTGAGCGATTAGCGAAGGATCTCTCAACTTGTTTGAGGAAACTTGCATTTGCAAGAGATTCTTCACTTCGTTCAGAATGACAAACTCTATGAAACTAAAACCAAACTACAATTTTAGGGAAGCAGAGTTGGGACCTAAATTTGCCCGGGATAAATTAAAGGAATTCAGAGAACTGATTGACGCATCTTTGTCCTTTGTGGTGCTTTCTATGCCGGGAGTGGGTGTATCGTACTTTTTGAGGTATCTTGCTATGCAAACTTTTGCCGCCTTTGTTCATGTGGATTTGTATTTATTGCCGACACTTTCCAGACATGAATTTTATAAGTTATTGCTTACAGAACTCAACGGAACACCTGACAAAAAAACTGAAGAAGAACTTTTGGAAGAAATTAAGAAAAATTTAAAGTCTTTGACAGAAAAAAGAACAAAGATTGTGATCATATTCTCAAGATTTGATACCCTTAAAGACCAATTTAACTGGAACTTTTTATCAAATATTCAAAGTCTTGCTACTTCTTTTCCGGAAAAAGTAGTTCTGATTTTCACTTCCACTAAACCTTTATTTGAAATTGTGGATGCAGAAGCCATGTCCGGCGGAAATTTACATTTTTATTCGGAAAACCTGTATTTTAAGCCCTATTCCGGGGATGATCTGAAAAAACTGTGCACAATCGAACCTATCAGGCCGGGATTACCCAAACCGGTTTTGGAAGAATTATTAAAATTATCAGGCGGGCATAACCAGCTATTGCATATCCTGTTAAACTCCCAAAAACCAAAGAATCTGGTCCTGGATAAATTCGTCAAACTGCAGATGAAAGAACTGGTAGATTATCTGGATTACAGCCAAAGAAAAACCATTCAAAATATTGCTTTGGGCAAGGCTGTCATTGAAGTTGATGATTACCTGCTGGGCGTAGGCATGGTAGAAAATTCAAAAATCAAAAATCAAAAATCAAAATTTACATTATTTACTCCCCTTTTAAGTGAATATATTAAAACCAATGCGCCGGTAAAGCTGCCTGCAAAAGAGTCTAAATTGTTTAAATTACTGAGGAAAAATATAGGAAAAACTGTTTCCAAAGACGAAATTTTTACTGAGGTATGGCCTGCCCGCAACGCTCCGCGTAGCGAGGCGGGCGGGGGCGAAATCGATGAAAATGCAACAGATTGGGCTTTGGATGCTTTAATCTACAGGCTCAGAAAACACCCGTTTATGCAAAAAGGCGGCTTTATTATCGAAAGCCAAAAAAAAGTAGGCTATACATTAATCCAAACTTGACAAAATTAAGATGTAAGATGTAAGATGTATTTATGAGAAGAACTCAATTAAACCTTGACGAAAAAACTTATTATCAACTGGTTAGCTACGCCCAAAGGGAAAACACTTCTTTATCTAGCGCTGCAAGAAATTTAATATCCAAACAAATTAATAAAGAATATCCTTCTGCGAAGGATACCTTATTAGGCCTTGTTGAACTTGGTAAAAAACACCGCGTCAGAGGACCGCGCGATCTTTCTACAAAGATAGATTATTATCTATATGGTCCCGGAAGTCCGGAATTTGGTTACTTATATAAAAATAAAAAGAAAACATGACAATCTTCATGGATGCTTCAGCTGTTGTATCGCTCTATTCTCTTACCGATCCTAATCATAGACCAGCAAAAAATATAATATATAAATTAGCTTCTGATCAGCTCATTACATCTAATTTTGTCTTTGCCGAAATAATCACCATCCTATCTCAAAAAGTCAGCAAAGAGAAGTCAACTTTTGCCGGTAATTATATTAGAAAAAATTTTAAAATCATCAGATTAACAGCAGAGATAGAAGAATTAGCCTGGGAGATTTTTAAGAAACAAACATCTAAAAATGTCAGTTTTGTAGATTGCACAACCTTTGCCTTGTATCAGCAGGGTCTGTTTGATAAAGCTTTTACTTTTGATTCCGATTTTGCAACAAATAAGGTTCCCGTTTTAAACTGAAAGCTTACAGCCGTATATTGATTATAGCCTAATGCAGTTGTTCCAAGAAATAAACAGGATCACTTTTATGAGCTTCTATTACCTCAATCACTTTTCGATCAACTCCTGCAAGCTGTGTGTTTAAATATTCTAAAACAACTTCTACGTCTTTGGCTTCCATACCACCCAAGTCTTGCTTAAATCCTAGTTCACGCGCATGGGTTAAATTGTCTTGCCATCTTCGTCTATCAGCACATAACCCAATTAGCCGCCCTGTCTCCTCTTCTTCAGCCATCTCCCTACATGCAGCCACTTCTAATTTGTCAAGTATTTTCCATGGGCTCCAACCGATACCCTCATGCTCTAATCTAACCTTCATTTCATCAAGTTCTGGCCTCCGATCTGACCTCCAGGTTATCTCTCCAATACTTTCGCTATTTGTTTGTCTTTGCCCAAAAAAAACTGATTTCAAGCGATTAACTATATCAATAGAATTCGTAGGATTTTCGGGGGTAATCGGCTTCATCGGTGATAATTATAATATACCATACCGCTCGGCGATTCTTAAAGTTTCGTTGTTTTCTCAATTACCTCATACAGCACTACCCCAAGCTTACCATTATCCTTCGACTTCGCTCAGGACTTTCGGCATCCTTTCAACAACTTTGTATAAAACTACTCCCAGGCTAACCATTACATTAAGGCTGATATTCACCCCAAACATCGGGATTTCGACAACAGCATCTGCCATCTTTAGCACTTCTTTTGAAACTCCGGTTGTTTCGTTTCCGACAATCAAACAGACAGGTGTCGTATAGTTAAACTCATCATAAGGAACACTTTTTGTACTTTGTTCTATTGCAATTATTTGTAAATTGTAAATTGTAAATTGTAAATTCCGAACCGCCTGCAAAGCGGTTTCGGCATACTCCCACTCCACCCACTCTGTAGTATTGATGGAGGCTTTTTTAATCCGGTGATTGGGCGGGGTTTCTGTCCCCCCGCAAAGAAAAACCTTTTTAGCAGCCACAGCATCTGCCAGCCTGAAAATGCTGCCTATATTATAGGTATCAAGTACGTTATCCAAAACAATATAAATATCATTCCTCGCTATTGGCCCGCCTGCTACGCTAGCAGTAGCATTGCGGGCAGGCTTTTGGCTATTGGCTGTTTGCTGCGAACCGCTAACAGCTAATGGCGAATAGCTCCTCAACTGTTTCGCATTCAGCTTCATGATTTCACCGTAAAAAAGAGTCCCCTATCTTCCTTGCTAAATCTTTATAGAATGCCTGCAAATCAGAAAGTTTGAGCGGCACCAGCATTTTCGGTAAATAATCAAATTTTTCTACCTTTAAAAATCCTGAAGCCAACCACACTAAATCAATTTCCATGTTGAATTTTTTCTGTGACCAGTGCAACAAATCCCATACAGTGTATTTTTTAAGCAGGAAATAAAGATCAACAAAATCTTTAATATCAGTTCTCTGAAGGATAGTAGTTATTTTATTGGCGCTAATATCTATCAGACTGTCTACATCAACACCCTGCAATCTTTTCCCTTTTTTCAACCTGGAATGCGGATAATAACCAAAATCTATTTTAATAACCAGATTTTTATCATCGTCAACCAATTCAAAAATCCGCACCCTTTCTTTCAAAGTCACTCTGGACCTGGTATTTATCAGCGAAGCAATGTTATCAATAAATTTAATAATCCCGTCATTATCAAAATCACTCTCGCTGAAAAAATCTAAATCTTCAGATTCTCTATGGTGTAAATATACTGCGCTTAAAGCAGTGCCTCCGGTAAAATAAAATTTTTGGGATAGATTTTTGTCTTTTGCAAAAGAGTCAAATACGGTTTGCTGGACAGGACTAAATGTTGTTTCTGTAATTACTTTCCCCATATTAATAGCTCGAACAGCCTTTTTCTTTGAGGTTCAAGGTTAAGTTCTCTCCAGCACCTTTCTACCTCATTTAAGTTTATTTTCTCTTTATCTGAAGGGTAAATACCGTAATTTATCTGTCTTTCCAAAATCAAGAGCCGTCCTTGTTTGCTTTTTTTTAACTTATTGACATCATAATCCCAGATAAATGGCATATGCTATTATTTTAACACATTTAACCACAAAAAATACCGCTTTTGCCCCTACCTCATCTGCCAGCCTGAATATACTGCCTATATTATAGGTATCTAAAACATTATCTAATATAATGTAGATATCATTCTTTTTTATCGTCTGACGACTGATAGCTGACGACTGACGACTCCTTAATTGTTTCGCATTCAGCTTTATCATGCCTGCAATTTTACCATGAATTGACACTCAGTGAGTTTTCCCATACTATAGTTAGTGTGGATATATTCTTAAAAAAACCCACTCTTAAGATAGCAGTCTTTTTGATCGTGATGCTTATAGCTATTCCCTTATTCTTTTATTTTTTTAAAGGACAAATCCTCTCCGGCCTGTCTTCCCTTTCGGGTAAAAATAACCCTCAAAGAACTGACAGCTCAACTATTTCATCAATCCCCTCCCAACCCTCATTGCCAAAAATCATTGCCTGCCCGGTATCAGCAGAGCTTTGCCAGAAGGGAAAAATTTTAGAACTTTCTTTACCGGAAGGCAAGAAAAAATATGACGGTTTGGGCTGGACTTTACCTGATAATTCTGCTGTAAAAGCAGCCTTCGACGGCAGCTTTAAGGAACAGGAAACTTACGGGGCGACTCCTTCGCCGCGACTGGTAACGCTTACCTCAACTGATGAAAAATATGAAGCAAGATACCTTTTTACGCCGGCAAGCAAACTGTCTGTCACCGAAGAAAGGACTTTTGGTAAAGGCGTGGAAGTCAAAAGCGGAGATGTACTTTCTATCATTCCCGGGACTGTTTTGAGAGACTATAAAGCAAATTTGAAATTTGTAGTGGTGGAGAAAAAAACCGGTAAAACCCTGCCGCTTAAAACAGAAGATTTGGGCGAATTCAACTTGGAATAGCCCATAAGTTTGGCCGGAGACTGTAATGAAGCAGGCCTATGACGGGGTTAACCCCAACACTGCCAAAAGGTGATATAATTACTCCAATGAAAAAGAAAGTCTTGCAATACGATGTGATATTTGAAAAAGAAAATGATGGAGGCTATTCTGTCTGGGTGCCGGATCTGCCGGGATGTGCTTCACAAGGAGATAATTTAGAAAAAGCAATCAATAATGCCAAGGAAGCTATACAGTTGTACTTAGAAGCTGCAAGCAGCGATTTTATCGAAGAAGGAAAGCTGCATAAAGACCGCTTTATTATTCCAGTACAAGTTGCCACCCCTTAAAAGATGTCAAATATTCCTCAAATAAGCGGACAGGAGTTGATTAAAGCATTAAAGAAAATCGGATTTGAAGTGTCCAGACAAAAAGGTAGCCACATTAGGCTGGCGCGTAGTTACAAAAACCAAAAACAGCTTATTACTATCCCCAATCATAAAGTTATCCGCAAAGGCACACTGCTGCAGGGCATATTGAAACCAATTGATTTAACAATCGAAGACCTCAAAAGGTTGCTCAAATAATTTTCCCCACAAAAAATACCCCATTTTAGGTAAAATGTGGTATAATATAAGTTAATAAAAACTCACTATGAGTTATCAAAGAGGTTTGGAACGTACGTTCTTTAACCAAAAGAAAAACAGCACTCTTTCCAGGAGATACCGTTTAACTAACGGTACCTTAAATTACTTTTTGAGTCAAGGGGGAAAGTTCTAATGGCTATTCAGATAGAACATGCCCCGCGGCATTTACCTCATCTTCCCAGACCTGATCTGGGAGAAGCTTTAAGGTGGATGAAAGATCATCCTGTTGCAACAGCCTCCGCCGTCGCTCTTGTAGGCGTACCGGCAGTTGCCATATCCATGTATACTGGCCGTGATAAAGGTTTTAAGCCGCCTGCACAAACTGCAGACTCCGGCCATGTTCTGACAATCCCGCTTCCGGCACTGGAACCTGGTATAGTTTCTGTTAAAACAGCCACTCCTACTCCATCTGCCACTCCGCTAGTGGATAAGCTGGATGCTTTCATTGCTAAAATTACTGAGACACCTACCCCCACTCCTACGATAGAAATAAAACCATATACCCCTACTGTTACACCAACAATTGGACCAACCAAAGAACCAACTGCTACACCAACTAAAGTATCAGAAATGACTCCATATGACTCAAAGGTGTACTCAGGTACAGGGAATTCCGAAACCAAATTAGTAAACGAATCAAATATATCTACTTTTTACAGCTTTGTTTCACAAGAAGAAGCTCTAAGATTGGCAAAAGAACAACCAGGAAAACTTCTTTTCCCCCTAAGCCCAAAAGGGTCGTTTGATTTAGGTGAATATACGATGAAACGAGATGGATCAAAAATTATAGTTGCTTATACACCTAATCTCGATATAATCGCTTCTTTTGATGGCACGATTGAAGTATTCCCCAGTTTTATGCTATTTAAATCCAATAGAAAAGAGGCTGATGGAAGCTATCATGTAGTTAATTTTGGAGTAGACGAAGCCAGTCTTGAATCTAAATTAACAACAGGAAATGAAATAAAATTAGGAGTAAATATCTCTAAGTTTCTTGGTAGAAAACCAGGTAAAGTTGATGGAGATCAAGCAGAAGCTAATAGATTTACTTTTGCAGTTTATAAATATTTAGATTATAATCCCCCCTTAGTTACTTCCAACGGAACTAAAACACGGGAAGTAATTAAAATTACTCCTCCTCTCTCAGATAAAAATATGTGGGTATTAAAAGACGGTAAACCTGTTATTATTAGAGAATAATATGCATTCTTGTCTGCCTAAAAAAATCCTCTATGGTCTTCTTTTTATACCTATATTCCTCTTCTTTTTTCTGTTAACTCCTAAAACTTCTTTTGCCAATCCGATAGTGGATTGTACTTATGCCACTTGGTTAGACGGAAGCAAAAACTATACTATAGCCGGAATTGAATGCAAACAAAATTCACCAGCAACCTTTTGCGATAGAGCTAATTGGAAATTCTATTACAATCCAACTTGCACCAATGTATCGTTTGGCTGTACGTATGAAGACTGGTTAAGCAGTCCTACCATACTATGTCCCGGTAGCGAAGAAATTCCTCAAGCTGATTGCACCTGGTCAACTACCCAATGTTCCTCTGCAGACAGATGTTATGGGGCAACTGGTGGTGGAGGCACAGGCTATGATTCACTAGGCCGGGTTTTAGCCGGAGACTGCAATGAAGCAGCCTATGATGGATCTAACCCCAACACTGCCTGTGTCAACGGAGGCTGGTATAAACAATGCTGCAGCGCAGGAGGTGTTTCTCCAACAGTTGCCTGTTCCAACGGTTCCTGTGTCAACGCATATGAGCCGCCTGTTAACAGTTGGTCATGTTCTGGCGGCGGCGGTGGTGGAGGTGGCGGCGGAGTCACCCATTATAGCTGCAGCGGAGCTTCCTGTGTGGTTGATGCTAATGGTCCATATACTACTTCGGATTGCAACAGCAGGTGTACAGAATCCCCCCGGGTAGACAGTATCAGCAGTTTTTCCTGTTCCGGGGATCCCCGAACCTTATACGCTTCCTGGAGTGGTTCCGGTTCCTCAAGCTGCAACATCTATGTGACAGACGGCTCCGGCGATCATCAAATCTCCCCCTCCTGTTCAGGAAGTGGCACCTATGGCGGATCTCCGGGCGGCGGGCCATACATCCTGCATGCCAGTGACGGCACCAACGACCGGACCCAATCTACCACCTGCCCTCCTAAATACGGCTGCAGCGGAGCATCGTGTGTAGTAAATAACGGCTCAGGCGGTTTTGATTCTTCAACCTGTAATAATACATGCAACTCTTCCAATCCCTGGTCAATTTTAGGTTCCGGCTGTTCCGGGCAAAGCCCGACTTTACATGCCCAATGGGGCAATATTGGCTCAGGAAGCTGTAATATCGGCATCAGGGTAGGCAGCTGCTTCCATCAAATCAGCCCAAATTGCTCAGGAGATATCTCAAACATCACTTCCCTGGGCAGCTGTGCCGGGGCAGTGGTCAATAACGGCGGTTATTCACTGGAGGCCTGGTATGGCGCTAACCTTAAATCCTCTGATCCGGAAACTGCACCTAATTGTTCAAACAGCGGGCCGCGGTGCGGTGACGGCACTTGCAACGGCGGGGAAACCTGTTCTACCTGCCCCGGAGACTGCGGTTCATGCGGAGGTAATCCCCCTGCTCCCAACTGTACCGTCAACAATAGCATTACCTGCAATACCGATGTAAATCTGGGAGTTTCACCTAATCCGGGCAGTCCGGGTTCTTTAATGAACTTCAATATCACTTCCGGCGATGCTTCCACCTGTACTAATGATGCCTGGAGTGCCGGTTCAGTTTCAGGTTGCGGCGGAGCTTACCCTACCAAAACCTGCACTGCCCAAAATCCGGGTGCCAACTATGTCTGGACCCATTACTGGCAAAAATGCGAAGGAGCCTTAAACAACTGTTCTCCCTTATGTTCTAAAGCTGTTAATTTCAATATTATTCCTCCAC
>Ga0209211_10001530_pt1 | contig 43401 bp, 38 predicted proteins | sample RifGroA2_FD_183992 | JGI IMG/M metagenome (GOLD analysis project Ga0209211, IMG submission 183992) | Groundwater microbial communities from Rifle, Colorado, USA - Groundwater A2 (SPAdes) (version 2) | ecosystem: Environmental > Aquatic > Deep subsurface > Groundwater | place: Rifle, Colorado...
ATTTCGACGGATATTCTATTGGCGGCTTAAGCGTAGGAGAGCCGGCTGAACTTATGTATGAAATGATGGAAAATGCTGTGAGATATTTGCCTCTAGATAAGCCGCGATATACAATGGGAGTTGGCATGCCGCATGATTTTTTTGAGGCAATAGAGATGGGCATTGATATGTTTGACTGCGTTGTGCCTACCAGAAACGCCAGGAATGGAGCAGCGTATACGAACGAAGGAAGGCTTATAATAAGGAACGGAGAATATTCCAAGGACCTGAGGCCTTTGAGCGAAAGTTGCAGCTGTATTGTCTGTAAAAACTATTCCCGCTCATACATAAGGCATCTATTTAATACAGAAGAAATATTGGGGCTAAGACTTACTTCTTTACATAATGTATATTTTTATGTAAACTTATTAGATAGGATTCGCGAGGCAATTAACGAGGACAGGTTTTTGGAACTGAAAAAGGAATTTAAGGATAAAACATTTTAGCAGGGGACGGTTTGAAACCGTCCCCTGCAATACACAATGGGAGGATGATATGCAAGGTTCTTCAGGCGCAGCAATGATAACAAATTTTTTACCAATAATATTAATATTTGTAATATTCTATTTCATGCTTATACGTCCGCAGCAGAAAAAACAGAAGGACTATGAAAAGATGCTTTCAGGGCTTAATAAGAATGATGAAGTTGTTACTACAGGAGGCATTCACGGCACTATATTGAACGTAAAAGATACCACATTGACTCTTAGGATAGATGACAACGTGAAGATAGAGATAAATAAAAACGCAATTGGATATGTGAAAAAGAGCCGCGGAGGCACAAATGACTAAAAATTTACAAGGGAGGATAGCATTAGCCCTTGGCGTTCTGATATTTGCGTTAGTGGGCATGCTGCCTCTTAAGGAAAAAATTAACCTTGGCCTTGATTTACAGGGCGGCATGCATCTTTTGCTTAAGGTGGATACGTCAAAACTTCCTGAAGAAGCAAAGGAAGACGCCCCTGCTAAAGCCCTGGAAATTATACGCAATAGGGTTGACGAATTTGGGGTAAAGGAACTTTCTGTTTACAGACAGGGGGCTGATGAAATAGTTGTCCAGCTTCCTGGGGTTACGGATAGGGACAGGGCAAGAGAGCTTATAGGAAAAACAGCTCTTTTAGAGTTTAAAATCGTGGAAGACAACGCTGATTTATATGGTAAGGCTTTGCAGGGAGAGGTTCCTGAAGGTTATGAATTAAAAGATGTAGAAAAAGAAAAGATTTTATTGAGTAAAGATACTTTGCTTACAGGAGATACTCTTGTAAACGCAGAAGTGAAATTTGACCAGTCTCGTTTCAATGAGTCTTATGTAGCTATTGAATTTAATGCCAAGGGCGCCAGCGTCTTTTCTGAGATAACAGGGGCAAATGTAGGTAAGAGATTGGCGATTGTTCTGGATGGCAAGGTTCATTCAGCGCCTAGAATAAACGAAAGAATTCCTTCCGGCAGGGCAAGTATCACTGGAAGGTTTACAGTGGAAGAGGCGAGTGACCTGGCTATAATTTTACGCGCAGGTACTTTACCTGCCCCGATTTACATAGAAGAAGAGAGGACAATAGGGCCTTTGCTGGGGCGAGATTCCATAAATAGCGGTATCAGAGCCTCTCTCATAGGGCTGCTTTTAGTTTTTATATTCATGGTAATCTATTATTTATTCGCAGGAATGATTGCAAGTTTTGCAATGCTTCTAAACTTTGTAATAATCTTGGGAACGCTGGGATGGATACATACTACTCTAACATTGCCTGGCATCGCAGGCATGATCCTGACAGTTGGCATGGCAGTTGACGCGAACGTTCTTATATTTGAACGCATGCGGGAAGAAATGGCAACAGGCAAGCACATGAGAAGCGTTATATCTTTTGGATATGACAAAGCATACAGCGCTATATTTGATTCAAATATTACAACGCTTATAGCAGCAGCGCTTTTGTTTCAGTTTGGATCAGGGCCTATAAAAGGTTTTGGAGTTACCCTTACTATAGGTTTAATAGCCAGCATGTTTACAGGCATATTTGTGACGCGTATAATTTTCGAAATTCTTTCAAATAATAAGAATTTCACAAAACTGCGCATGCTAAAGTTATTTCCAAAAACTAATATTGATTTTATAGCCAAGCGCTGGATTGCTTATGCGGCATCAATAATTATACTGGTCGTAGGCCTGGGCACATATTTAATGCGCGGGGAAAAGATGTACGGCATTGATTTTACAGGCGGCCAGATACAGGAATATTCTTTTGCCAGCCCTGTGAGCGCAGAAGAGGTCAGAAAGTCAATGGACGCTATAGGCATAAAAGATGCGACTATACAGCAATTCGCAAATAAAAACCAGGTTTTAATAAAGACAGCACTAGACGAGACTACTAAGATAAGTGAGGCCCTTAAAACGAGTTTTCAAAATAATCCCACAGAATTATTGCGTGTTGAAAAAGTAGGGCCTTCTGTTGGAAAGCACCTCAAGAAGAACGCATTTCTCGCGCTTATGTGCAGCCTTGGGGGCATATTGATTTATGTAGGAATAAGGTTTAAAAATATGATATTTGCTTCTGCCGGCGTAATAGCGCTTTTTCATGACGTAGCTGTTGGCATGGGCGCGCTGGCCATTGCAGGCGGAGAAATGGATTTGAATATAATAGCAGCGCTTCTTACAATAGCAGGTTATTCAATAAACGATACTATTGTAATATATGACAGGATAAGGGAAAATTTAAAACTGTACCGCAAAGCATCTATGAGAGAGATTGTAAATATGAGCGTTAATCAGATGTTCTCAAGGACAATACTTACGAGCTTCATGACATTATTGGCGGTTATTTCAATCTTTCTTTTCGGAGGAGAGGTACTGAGGCCATTTTCGTTCGTGCTTCTGGCAGGTATGATATCAGGAGTATATTCAACAGTGTATATTGCATCTCCTTTAATTATATCCTGGCATACAAGGCAGTCGAAATAAGGTTTTATGGACAAGTTTAAAGAAATCAAGCGAATATTAATACTAATTCTTTTTTTTAACTGGCTTGTGGCTTTTAGCAAGCTCATATATGGGCTTATTACGAGGTCTGCTGCCATGACAGCGGATGGAGTGCATTCTTTTGCAGACGGCGCTTCAAATATTATAGGCCTTGTAGGCATATGGGCTGCATCTAAGCCGATAGACGAAGACCACCCGTATGGCCATAAAAAATATGAAACTGTTGCTACACTGGGCATTGCGGTCATGCTCTTTTTAGCAAGTTTCGATATTATAAAAGATTCTATTTTAAGGCTGTTTCACCCTGTGGTTCCTGATGTAAATATGTTTAGTTTTGGCCTGATGGTAATTGCATCTCTCATTAATGTAGTGGTAATGAGATATGAATATAAAAAAGGGACAGAGCTATCCAGCGATATATTGGTCTGCGATTCAATACATACAAAAACCGACATATTTGTCTCAAGCGCAGTTATTGTAACATTGATCTCGACAAAAGCAGGTTTTCCCATACTTGATACGATTGTGGCGTTTGTGATAGGCATTTTAATCGCTAAGGCTGGATTTGAAATATTAAAGAAAAGCTCTGATGTGTTGTGCGATAGAGAAGCTATTGAAAAAGCCAAGATAGCCAAGGTAGTAAGCGGGGTATCCGGAGTAAAAGCTATACACAAGATAAGAACAAGAGGAAGAGAAGACGATGTGCATGTGGATCTTCATGTAACAGTTAATACGAGCATGCACGTTGACACTGCGCATGAGCTTAGCCACAGGATAAGCGATACCCTGAAAGAGAAGATACGTGGGATCACGGATGTAATCGTGCATATAGAGCCAATGCATAGTCACCGCTTATGAAACGATGGAATATAAAACAATCTGATCTACTGTGCCAGAAATATTTGAGCGATAATCTATTGATATCTCCTATAATTGCTCAGTTGCTTATAAATCGGGGTATGCGCGATGTTGATAAGATAAAATCATTCCTGAATAGCAATCTATCCGAACTTTATAACCCATTTTTAATGAAAGGCATGTCCGAGGCGGTTTCTCGCATAAGAAAAGCCTTGGATAAAAAAGAAAAGATACTTATTCATGGCGATTATGATGTGGATGGCGTAACCGCTACAGCGCTTTTATTTTTTACTTTGCAAGAATTCGGCGCAGAACCTGTTTACTTTATCCCGGACAGGCTTACTGAAGGTTATGGATTAGGTTCAAGCGGAGTAGAAGAGGCTGTCAGAATAAAAGCAAATCTCGTTATCACAGTTGACTGCGGGATATCCAGCCATGAAGAAGTAGACGGCCTAAATAAACACGGTATAGATGTGGTAGTGACAGACCACCACGAGCCCCCTAAGATATTACCCAATGCTCATGCAATAATAAATCCTCATCAAAAAGGGTGCGCTTATCCTGATAAAAATCTTTCAGGGGTCAGTATAGCGTTTAAATTGTGCCAGGCATTAAGCTCTGAGCTAAATAACAAGAATTTCTGGAAACACCTGGACCTTGTTTCGCTTGGCACTGTTTCCGATATAGCCCCTATATTAGGAGAAAATAGAATCCTTGTTAAAGAGGGCTTGAAATTATTTAAAAACATAGGCTCTAACAAAGGGGTGAAAGCTCTTATTGAAGTAAGCGGCATTAAAAAAGATAAGATTGGAGCTTTTGAAATAGGCTTTATTTTAGGCCCCAGGATAAATGCAGCTGGAAGGCTTGGCTCTGCAGGCACAGCAGTAGAGCTTTTGTTAACAGATGATGATGAAAAGGCAAACTCGCTTGCGAATAAATTAAATAAGGCAAATCAGGAAAGGCAAAGAATAGAAAAGGATACTTTGAAAGAGGCAATATTCAAAATAGAGAAAGATATAAATTTTAAAGATCATAAGGTGATAGTGCTTCATAATGAAAACTGGCACGCAGGGGTGATGGGTATTGTTGCTTCCAGGATATCAGATAGGTTTAACAGGCCAGCGATCCTTATTTCAACTAAAGACGGCATAGGAAGAGGCTCTGGGAGGTCTATTGAAAATTTCCATTTATTCGAAGCGCTCACAGCTTGCGAGGAATTCTTAAAAGAATACGGAGGGCACCAATATGCGTGCGGCCTGACTATACTTGAAGAAAATCTAGCCGCGTTTATAAAATTGATAAATGAATTAGCTGCCAACACCATGACAACAGAAGATTTAATCCAATCGCTTTGCATTGATATGGATATAGAGCTAAACATGCTCGATTATAAAATAGCAGAGGATATAGCGAAGCTCGAACCTTTTGGAGAAGGGAATCCTGAGCCGATATTTTGTTCCAGAAATCTGAGATTAGCCCAGCCGTTGAGGGTATTGAAAGGAGAACATATCAAATTTCAAGTTACTGACGGCAAGAAAAATTTCGAGGCAATAGGATTTGGGATGGCTAAGGATAGCGATATAGAGTTTGCGTTGAGAAATAATACTATGTTTGATATGGCTTATACTGTTTCGCTTAATAATTGGCAGGGGGTAAGCACTGTTCAGCTGAAGATAGAGGATATCAAGCCTTCCTGACCTTGCCGGCTTTAAGGCAGGATGTGCATATCTTTATTGTTTTTACAGTGCCTTTTACAATAATCTTAGCAACCTGCAGATTAGGCATAAATCTTCTTCGGTTTACTCCTGTTATCTTTAATCCTACGCCGCCTTTTGCTTTTGCCAGACCTCTTCGCGCAATGGTTCTTCCCGCCATAGGCCTTTTCCCGCATATTTCGCAAACTTTTGACATGTATAAATCTCCTTTATTTGTATAATGATTTAGGTTAAAATAATAGCACAATATAATCATATATGCAAGGAGAAATTTCTATATGATGAAATATCAAACTATCGCGGATAAAAATATAATAGCCTGTTTTATCTTAATAATATTTTTAGGTTTTATTGTTTATTCTAACTCTATAAACAGTGGATTTATCTGGGATGATCATCTTCTAGTTAAGGATAATCTTTACATAAGAAATTTGCCTAACATAGGGAAGTTTTTTAGCGGGGCTATATCAACGGATACTAATGTAAAATATTTTTTTTATCGCCCCCTTCAGATGATTAGTTATGCAATAGAGTATTCATTATGGAAATTAGATGCCAGGGGGTACCATCTTGTAAATATCTTTTTACACATTTTAGTAGCTCTCGCTATCTTTTGGTTTATTCTTCTTCTTTATGATGATATCTTCCTGGCTTGCCTTACAGCCATTCTCTTTGTCGTTCATCCTATGCATATCGAATCAGTAAGTTATATTTCCGGTCTTTCAGATACATTAGGGGCGTTATTTATCTTTATTTGTCTATCTCTTTATATACGCTCAAAATCTTATGTAATAGTGGGGCTGACTTATATTGCCGCATTATTATCTAGGGAGACAGGCTTAATCCTTCCGGTATTAATTTTGGTTTATCATTTTGCATTCAGAAAAAAAATTAATTTTAAATATTTTCTTTTTATTCTGGAAATAACTTTTGCCTATATTTTATTGAGAATTATTTTTTTTAAGCCAGAAATAGTTTGCCTTACCAGTATTTCTCAAAGGTTTTTGGGTTTTTTTGCAGCTTTAACCACGTATCTTAGGCTGTTAGTATTTCCATTTGACCTGCATATGGCGTATGGGTTAAAAACATTTAGCTTGATCCACGCTAATGTAATAACAGGCTTTTTAATATTTGTTTTTCTTTTGTTTTATGCCTTAAGGAAAAAGAAAGATAACGAATTGATTTTTTTCTCTATTTTCTGGTTTTTAATTGCGCTTTTACCGGTCTCCAATATTTATCCAATCAATGCTTATATGAGCGAGCATTGGTTATATATTCCATCGATAGGTTTTTTTCTAATTTTGGCAAAAGGCTTAATATATTTATACAAAAAGAAATTTTGTTATCCTGTCGCTATTATTTCTATCATAGCACTATTAACTTTTTATTCTCTCTTGACTATCAGGCAGAATGAATATTGGAAAAATCCTGTATTTTTTTATAAAAGGGCATTAAAATACGCTCCTTATGATTTGAGATTGTATATTAATCTTGGTAATGCGTATGCTGATATAGGTAGATTCCAAAGGGCAATATACTGGTACAAAAAAGCATTAATACATGCGCCTAATAATTGGAAATTGTATCTTAATCTAGGCGCAGCGTACGCTGATATGGGTAGATTACAAAAGGCAATATACTGGTACAAAAAAGCATTAAAAATAAACCCTGATTCCATAAGTATTTATAATAACTTAGGAGTGTTGTACGTACGTTTTGGTAAATGTAAAGAGGCAATATCGTCATACAGGAAGGCATTAGAAATAAATCCAGATTATGCCAGGGCATATTTTGGTTTAGCTGAAGCTTATTTTTATGATAAGCAGTATAATCTAGCTATTAAATATTGCGATGAAGCAGTTAAGTTTCAATACAATGTCCCCAAAGAATTTTTAGATATGTTAAGCTCATATAGAAAATAGCTTAAGATAATATAATGCGCAGGAAAAATAGATATGATTGAACGTATTAAGAAAGCTTATAAATTAATGGAATCGTGCAGGCTTTGTCCGCGTAAATGCGGAATTAACAGGCTGAAGGGCCAGACGGGATTCTGTAAGGCGGGGTTACTACCAATGGTTTCAAGTTTCCACGTTCATTTTGGCGAAGAGCCTCCAATTTCAGGCAGGAACGGCTCAGGTACTATATTTTTTACGCATTGCAGTCTTAGGTGTGTATTTTGTCAGAATCATCCTATAAGCCATTTAGGCCAGGGCAAAGAGGCAAGCGTAGAAGAATTAGCCTGTATGATGCTGAAATTGCAGGCTGAGGGCTGCCACAATATAAATTTTGTAACGCCTACTCATTATATGCCGCAGATATTGGAAGCGGTATTTATTGCAAGAGAAAAGGGCCTAAAGGTACCGCTAGTTTATAATTGCGGCGGATATGAATCAATGGAAGCCCTGGAGATTTTAGATGGGATAATTGATATATATATGCCTGATATGAAATATTCTGATGATGCGCCAGCTAAAAAATATTCAAATGCGCCTGATTATTTTGAGATTAATAAAATTGCAGTAAAAGAGATGTACAGGCAAGTAGGAGATTTAAAGATGCATAGAGGCATTGTGAGTAAAGGAATTTTAATAAGGCATCTTGTATTGCCTGAGAATTTAGCTGGCAGCCAGAAGATATTCGAATTTATCGCTAATGAGTTATCGCCAGATATATATGTTAATATAATGGCGCAATATTATCCGTGCCATTCAGCAAGTAAATTTCCAGAAATAGACCGCAGGATTACTGCCAGGGAATACATGGAAGCAATTAGGTTGGTTGAAAAAGCAGGCCTCAAAAACGGTTTTAGGCAGGTCATGAGCACAATAAAACGCAAACGCATTCCAGAATGGACGGATAACCTCAAAACAACTTTACAAACTAACAATGTCACTTTGTAAAGTTGTTGGGTTGGATGAGTAGAATATTATGAAAGATTTAAATATTTCCGCGAGATTTATTAAGGGCGTCGGGCCTTCCAGGTTAAGTACATTGAGCCATCTAGGCATAGAGACCATATATGACCTTCTTTATTGTTTTCCGGCCAGGCATGAGGATAGGAGCAGTATCAAGAAGATAGCTGAGATAAGGCCGGGAAATTTTGAAACAATAAAAGTGAAGGCGCTTACTTTTGGAGACCGCATGTCAAAAAAAGGCATGAATATATTCCAATTGGCTGTAGGGGACTCTACAGGAGTTGTACACGCTACATGGTTCAATCAGCCGTATATGAAGGATAAATTTAAAATAGGCCAGGAATTGATTTTATATGGAAGGGTGGAAAAATATAATTATCTGCAGATAAATAATCCTGAATATGAAATCTTAACCGGCACAAAGGAAGATTTCGTGCATATAGCGAGGATCGTGCCTGTATATCCGCTTACTGAAAGCCTGAACCAGCGATGGTTTAGGAATATTATGAAATTTACAGTGGATAATTATGTGGACGAGATTAGAGAGATATTGCCGTTTGAGATGCGCAAAAGAAACAATCTCATGATACTTAAAGAAGCTGTGAGAAATATTCATTTTCCAGTAAGCGATTTAGTTCTGAAAAAAGCCAGGGAAAGGATTATATTTGATGAATTTTTTATTTTGCAGACAGGGATTGCGCTGAAAAGGGCCAGTATTAAGATAGATTTGAGCGGTTACAGCCATAAACTGGAAGGCGATCTGATAGGCAAATTTAAAAATGATATACCGTTTCAATTAACAAAAAGCCAGTCAAAGGTGATAAGAGAAATAGAAGAGGATATGAAAAGCCAAAAGCCGATGAACAGGCTTTTGCAGGGAGATGTTGGCAGCGGGAAAACAATAGTGGCTTTGTATGCGCTTATTCTGACTGTTCAAAATGGATACCAGGGCGCTTTGATGGTTCCCACAGAGATACTCGCAGAACAGCATTATAGAAATATAAAGGTATTGATAAAACACCTTGGAATAAATGTAATGCTTTTATCGGGAGATTTGAAAGAAGAAGAGCGCAGGCGCAGGCGGCAGATGATAGAAACAGGCGAGGCAGATATTATCATAGGCACTCATGCCCTTATTCAAGAAGGAGTTAATTTTAAAAAATTAGGCCTTGCAGTAATAGACGAACAGCATAAATTCGGAGTCATACAGAGAGCAATATTAAAATCAAAATCACAAAGTCCAGACATGCTTATCATGACAGCGACTCCTATACCAAGGACTCTGGCATTGACTGTTTATGGAGATATGGATGTGTCAACAATAGACGAACTGCCTCCCGGTAGGGGCGGCGTCAAGACGTTTTTCTTTGAAGAAAAGAATAGAGACAGGGCTTATAATATCGCAGAAGAGGAAATAAAAACAGGCAGGCAGGTTTATATAGTTTATCCTATAATAGATGAATCAGAGAAATTAGATTTGAGAGCGGCTATTAAGATGCATAAGGATCTGAGCCAGCGTTTTACTGATTTAAAAATAGGGCTTTTGCATGGAAGGATGAAATCAAAAGAAAAAGAGACAGTAATGCATGATTTTAAAGACCGTAAAATAGATATGCTGGTTTCAACTATAGTTATAGAAGTAGGCGTGGATATCAGTAATGCCAGCGTGATGATTATAGAGCATGCCGAAAGATTCGGGCTTAGCCAACTGCATCAATTAAGAGGCAGGATTGGAAGAGGTAAGCATATGTCTTACTGCATATTAGTCAGCGAACCAAAGAGCGATGATGCAAAACATAGAATAAGCGCTATGCTGAATACCCATGATGGTTTTAAGATAGCAGAAATTGATCTTGAAATCAGAGGGCCAGGAGAATTTTTCGGCACAAAACAGCATGGCCTTCCTGAATTAAAGATTGCCAATATAATAAGGGATAGGGATTTGCTAGAACTTGCTAAAAAAGAGGCGTTTGAGCTGGTTCAAAAAGACAGGTTCTTAAGATCGCCTGAGAATAAACTTATCAGGGAAAGCCTTTTAAATAAATTTAGCAAAGAAGATCTGGCATTAGCTTCTGTGGGGTAATATGAGAATAATAGGCGGAGCATATAAAGGCAGGATTATAGATATGCCGGTTGGGATAAGGCCTACGTCTGATAAAGTAAGGAAGTCTTTGTTTGAGATACTCAAAAATCAGATTGGAGGAACAAGTTTTTTAGATCTTTATTGCGGGAGTGGAGCAATAGGCATAGAGGCATTGTCGCGCGGCGCAAAAAAAACAGTATTTATTGATAATAATTATGATTGTATCTCTATCTTAAAAAAAAATCTGAATAAAATAGGAATTTCGCAAGGTTCATATGATATATATAATAAAGATTGTATAAATGGAATGGGTGCACTTCAAAAGTCAGGGGCTTCTTTTGATATTGTATTTCTTGACCCTCCTTATTATATGAGCTTGGCTAAAAATACCTTGATAGAGCTATCCAATTGTGATATACTAACGCCCAATGCTTTGGTTATAGCAGAGGTATTTAAGAAAGAAAGTCTTCCCGAAGTATTGGGTAATTTCAAGAAAACCAGGTCTTATAAATACGGCGATACGCTATTGGAGTTTTATGAAAAATATAGCCATATATCCAGGTAGTTTTGACCCTATTACATACGGGCATTTGGACATCATAAAAAGGGCAATCAAGATATTTGATAAAGTTATTGTAGCAGTGGCGCATAATAGCGAAAAAGACCCTCTTTTTAGTGTTTCTGAAAGAGTGGAGCTTTTAAAAAAGGCCACCAGAGACATTAAAGGCGTTGAGATAGATGATTTCCATGGTCTAGTGGTGGATTATGTGAAAACCAAAAAATCGAAAGTTGTCATAAGAGGGCTCAGGATGATTTCAGATTTTGAATTTGAGTTTCAGATGGCGCTTACAAACAGGAAGCTTTCTAAAGATGTTGAGACAATATTCATGATGCCATCCGAGGCATATTCTTACCTATCTTCAAAATTAATAAAGGAAGCTGCTAGCCTTGGAGCAAATTTAAAAGGTTTTGTGCCGGCATTTGTTGAAAAAGCAATTAAGGCGAAATTATGAACTTTCTAGAAAAGATATACGAACGCGGCCGGAAGACGAAGAAAAAGATTCTACTATCAGAATCGCATGATGAAAGAGTCCTTAGGGCCATAGAGAGTATTTTAAAATCCGGGATTTGTGTGCCTGTTTTAATAGGTAATCCTGAAGAGGCAAATGGAGTGGCAAAAAAACAAGGGATAGATTTAAAAGGCCTGGAGATAATAGACAATAAAAAATCAAAAGATTTAGATAAATACGTAGGCCTATATTGCGAAAAACGTAAGCACAAAAAAATTAGTTCTGAAGATGCATTAAAAATAATCACAGAGAATCCTGTTTTTTACGCCAGTCTTATGGTTAGCGCTGGAGATGCAGATGGATCTGTGGCAGGTGCTTCTATAACTACCCGTGATGTTGCAAAGGCGGCTATCTATTGCATAGGCCCTGCAGAGAATATAAAAACAGTTTCGAGCTCAACGCTTTTAATACTGGGTGATAAGACTCTTGGGTCTAGCGGCATCTTTATATATGCTGATGCAGGCATCGTGCCTGATCCAACTGCAGACGAGCTGGCGGACATTGCAATATCGAGCGCAAGGATGGCAAAAATACTACTGGATGACCAGCCAAAGATTGCGATGTTAAGTTATTCAACCAAAGGCAGCGGCGGTTTTGGTAAAAGTATACAGAAGGTTCAGGAAGCTACAAGGATTGTAAGAAAGAGAGAGCCTGGCTTACTTATAGACGGAGAAATACAGGCCGATTGCGCAGTAGTGCCGGAAGTAGCTCAGAGAAAAGACTCTGATTCCAGAATTAAAGGCAGAGCAAATATTTTTATATTCCCGAATTTAGATGCTGGGAATATTTCGTATAAATTAACTCAGCGCCTTGCAAGAGCGCGCGCTATCGGGCCGCTTCTTCAAGGCCTTCAAAAACCAGCCAGCGACCTATCGCGCGGCTGTGATTTTCAGGATATTATAGATGCGGTTGCGATAACAGCTGTCAGGGCGCAAGGCGGGTTGCTAATTTAAATGATAATCCTTGTCTTAAATAGCGGAAGCTCTTCAATAAAATACAAGCTTTTTGATATTCAAGTTAGCTCGGAAGGGCTTTTGGATAAAGGGCTTTTAGAGAGGATAGGAGAAAAGATCCCGAGCCATAAAGAGGCTATTAATATTATATTAGATAAGGCAGGGCCTAAGATAGATGCTGTGGGCCACAGGGTTGTGCATGGAGGCGACAGATTCAAGGAGTCTATTTTAATAGAAGATAATGTTATAAAAGCAATAGAGGATTTTATTGAACTGGCGCCGCTGCATAATCCACCAAGCCTATTGACAATAAATGAATCGAGGAAAATACTCTCAGACATCCCTCATGTGGCTGTATTTGATACAGCTTTTTATTATGACATGCCTGAGTATGCGTATTTTTATGCGATCCCCTATAAGTTTTATGAAAAGTATAAGATTCGTAAATATGGTTTTCATGGAACCAGCCACAGATATGTATCTGAACAGGCAGGATGTCTTTTAAAGAAGCCTTTAAATGAACTCAGGCTTATCACATGCCACCTTGGGAATGGGTGCAGCATAACTGCTGTAAAAAACGGCAAGGCAATTGATACAAGCATGGGTTTTACTCCTCTGGAAGGCCTTGTGATGGGCACGCGTTCAGGCGATCTGGACCCGGCGATCATACCTTACATAATGGAAAAAGAAAATATAGATGTAAATGCAGTTATGGATATTCTAAATAAAAAAAGCGGACTTTTAGGTATTTCTGGGTTAACTAACGATATGCGCGAACTGATGAAAGAAAAAAGCGCAAATAAAAAAGCAAAACTAGCATTAGATATTTTTATTTACAGAATAAAAAAGTATATAGGCGCTTATATGGGCGTAATGTCAGGATGCGATGCGGTGATTTTTACAGGGGGCATAGGAGAGAATAACCCTGCTCTTATTGAGGAAATTTGTAAAGGCGTTGTTTCAAAAGAAACAAAGACCCTTGTGATTCCTACGGACGAAGAATTAATGATTGCCCGCGACACCTATCGCATTGCAACAACTTGACATTTCAACATTGTTGAATTGTAAAGTTGTTTGGAGAATTATGAAGATATATGTTGATAAGATACCAGAAGGCGGGCTAGAGCTGTCCGAAAAGATCCAACCGGAAGAGCTTTTAATAGATACGGAAGGTATAAGTTTTATTAAACCTATAGATGTAAAGGCGGATGTTTCAAAGATCGGCACTGAGATTTTTGTGGATGTTGCGCTGGAAACGTATGTAGAATACACATGCGGGAAATGCCTTAGCAAATTTGAAGATATTTTTAGAAAAAAGTTTAACATGGTACAAGAGGCTAAGCCTGCGGAAGTAGTGGAACTGGACGACGAGATAAGACAGGAGATAGTACTAGATTGTCCTGTGAAAATTATTTGTAAAGCTGAATGCAAAGGGCTTTGCCCTAATTGCGGACAGAATCTGAATACAGGAGAATGCGGTTGCGAACATAATGGGCCGATTGAGAATCGGCCTCTACATTAAATTTTGCTTCGCAAAATTTGAGAGGAGTTTAAAATGGCTTTACCAAAAAGAAGACATTCAAGTTCAAGACAGGGTAAAAGAAGAGGTTCTCAGAAAATTCACGTGCAGAGTATTGCTATGTGCCCTAATTGCAAATCACCCAAACTGCCGCACCGCGTATGCAGTGTATGTGGCTATTACAAAGGCAGGCAAGTGATGCAGATTAAAGAGAAGAAGAAAAAGGAAAAGAAATAATAAGAGGATTGTATAAATGATTAGGATAGCATTAGACGCCATGGGTTCGGACAATGCTCCGATTTCAGACGTAGAAGGAGCTGTTTTAGCAGCCCGTGAATTTGATTACGAACTTATATTAGTCGGGAATGAGGGTTTAATAAAAAAAGAACTCGAGAAACACAAGCCCGTTCCTTCCAATATATCAATACAGCATGCCTCTGAAGTAATAGGCATGCACGAGCAGCCGGTCTTGAGCGTAAGAAGGAAAAGAGATTCATCTATAGTTGTCCTGTGTAATCTTGCAAAAGAGAAAAAGGTAGATGCAATAGTAAGCGCTGGCAACACCGGAGCCATGGTATGCGCTGCAACGCTTAAATGCAGGCTTCTTCAGGGCATAGAAAGGGCTGGGATAGGGATTGTTATGCCTACTCTTAAAGGCCCTATGGTGATGATAGACGGAGGCGCTAATATAGATGCTAAGCCATCTCATCTTTTACAATATGGCATCATGGCTAGCGCTTATTCAGAGTATATACTTAATAAAAAATCTCCGAGAGTCGGGCTTTTAAATGTAGGCGAAGAAGAATCAAAAGGCACAGGTTTTTTAAAGGAAACTTATAGTCTTCTTGAATCTTCAGGGCTTAATTTTATAGGCAATGTAGAAGGCAAGGATTTTTTTGTTGGCGATTGCGATGTAATAGTCTGCGATGGGCTTGTGGGCAATGTAGCTTTAAAGGTTACTGAAGCAGTTGCTCATGCGCTTGGAGAAATGCTTAAGAAAGAATTAAAGAGCAGCTTCTTGTCCGTAGTGGGAGCTCTGCTGGCTAAAAATGCTTTTATGTCAATGAAGAAAAAAATGGATTACGCTGAGCATGGCGGGGCCCCGCTTCTCGGGGTTAACGGCGTATGTATAATAGGGCATGGTTCATCGAATTCTAAGGCAATAAAAAACGCTATTCGAGTTGCAGGGGAAGAGGTAGTTAAAAACGTAAATCAGCATATTATAGAAGCGATTATTATCAGGAAGGAGCGATAATGGAACAGGCTGGCATACTTGGATTAGGTTGTTATCTACCAGTCATGAAGCTGACAAATAAAGACCTGGAAAAAATGGTTGATACATCAGATGAATGGATAATGACAAGGACTGGGATCAAGGAAAGAAGGATTGCTCCAAAGGAATTTGCTGCGAGCGACCTTGGAGTGGAGGCTGCCAGAGCGGCCATTAAAGACTCAGGGTTAAAGCCTGAAGACATAGATTTGATTATTACTGCTACAGTAACGGGCGATATGGCATTTCCATCTACCTCATGTATCATACAGGATAAGATAGGCGCTTATAACTCAGCCGCATTTGATATAAATGCGGCGTGTTCAGGTTTTATATTCGGGATAATTACTGCGAAACAATTTGTGGATACAGGGCTTTATAAAAATGCGCTGGTTATAGGCGCAGAGAAGATGACCAATCTTGTTGACTGGACAGATCGATCTACATGCGTATTGTTCGGAGACGGAGCAGGCGCATGTGTTATAGGAAAGAGCAAAGATAGGCGGATTATCTCTCATTTTATAGGCTGCGATGGTTCAGGCGGCAATCTTTTAAAACTTCCAGCAGGAGGTTCCAGAATTCCTACAACAGAAGAGACTGTTAAGGACAAGCTTCATTTTTTAAAAATGGAAGGCAATGAGGTATTTAAGATTGCGGTAAAGGTAATGGCAGATGCTGCGAATAAGGCGATTACAAAAGCAGGGCTTTTATGCAGTGACATAGATTTATTAATACCGCATCAGGCAAATATAAGGATATTGATGGCTGTTGCAAAAAAGATGGGCTTGCCGGAAGAAAAGATTTTTCTTAATATAGAAAAATATGGCAATATGTCATCGGCTTCAACAGCTGTTGCGCTGGCAGAGGCAAATAAAGAACATAGGATTAAAAAAGGCGATAATGTCGCGCTTGTTGCTTTTGGCGCAGGGCTGACTTACGGAGCAGTGGTCATAAAATGGTAGATAAAGTTTGTTATATTTTTCCTGGACAAGGATCACAGTATGTAGGTATGGGGGAAAAGCTGTATGATAATTCTCCGGAAGCAAAGGCTATATTTGACCAGGCAGAAAAAAATTTACCAGGATTAGATCTAAAGAAGCTCTGTTTTGAAGGCCCGATCGAAGAATTGACGCAGACGGCAAATAGTCAAGTTGCGATTTTAACTACTAGCATAGCTGCATTACAAACTCTATGCTCTATGCCCTATGCTCCATGCTGCTGCGCTGGATTAAGTCTGGGAGAATATAGCGCTTTGGTTTCAAGCGGCGTTTTAGAATTTTCAGATGCTATCCGGCTAGTGAGGCGAAGAGGGGAATTAATGGAACAAGCAGCTTTAAATAATCCAGGAACCATGGCGTCTATACTTGGGATTTCAATAGGAGATTTGGAAGAAATTTGTAAAGAAACAGGCGCAGAGATAGCTAATCTAAACTGTCCAGGCCAGATAGTTGTATCTGGAAAAAAAGAATCTGTCCAAAAAGCCATGGCCCTGGCTGAGCAAAAAGGCGCAAAAAAGGCAATTATATTAAATGTAAGCGGGCCTTTTCATTCGTCATTTATGAAAGAAGCTGCAGAGGAGTTTAAAAAAGAGCTTGGTAAAACAAAATTTTCCAACCCTAAAGTCCCTATTGTAAGCAATGTAACAGCTGATTATGAAAATAGAGTGGATGGCATAAAAGAAAACCTTGTAAAACAATTATACAGCCCTGTGAGATGGGAAGAGTCCATACTAAAAATCAGCCAGGAAGGCTGCAATACGTTTTTTGAGATAGGGCCTGGAAAAGTGCTTAAAGGATTATTGCGCAGGATAAATCATGATCTTGCAGTTTATAACATAGAAACATTAGAAGATATTAAGAAAATTCAGGAGGCATTATGTGCGAATTAGTTTTAGAAGGCAAGCTGGCTATTATAACAGGAGGGGCGAGAGGCATTGGCAAGGAGATAGCAATGCTCTTTGCAAAAGAAGGAGCTAATATTGCCATATGCGATGTAAATCTGGAAGAGGCTGAAAAAACAGCAAAAGAAATCCAGGATTTAGGCCGCGAAAGCCTTGCTTTTAAGGTTGACGTTACTGACCAAAGCCAAATACATGGCATGGTGGATAAAATTCTTGACAAATTCAATAAAATAGATATACTTATTAACAACGCTGGCATAACAAAGGACAATCTTCTTTTAAGGATGTCAGAAGAGGAGTGGGATAAGGTAATAGCAGTAAACCTTAAAGGCACTTTTCTATGCACGAAGATAGTTTCAAAGGTTATGCTCAAGCAGCGTTTTGGAAAGATAGTTAATCTTGCGTCGATCATTGGAATAATGGGCAATGCAGGCCAGGCAAATTACGCAGCTTCAAAGGCAGGCATAATAGGGTTTACAAAAAGCGTGGCAAAAGAGCTAGCTTCGCGTAATATATGCGTAAATGCAATAGCTCCAGGATTTATAAAGACAGACATGACAGCCAGATTGGCTGAAGAGGTCCAGAAGAAAATGCTTTCCGTGATACCTCTTGCAAGATTTGGCGAAGCAAAAGATGTAGCGGATTTAGCAATATTCCTTTCGAGCGAAAGCTCTTCATATATAACAGGCCAGGTGATACAGGTAGATGGCGGAATGCTAACATAATTTTTTAAAATACAGGGGGTTGAATATGGCAGTTGCTGAAAAAGTAAAATCAATAATAGCAGAACAGCTTGGAGTGAAGCAGGAAGAGGTGACTCCAGAAGCATCTTTTATAGACGATCTTGGCGCAGATTCTCTTGATACGGTAGAGCTCGTAATGGCTCTTGAAGAAGAATTTGGCATAGAGATTCCTGATGAAGATGCTGAAAAGATAACCACTGTAGGCGACGCTGTTAAGTATATAGAAGAAAAAGGCGTTAAAAAATAATATTTTGAATATATGGGGTTAGGAGGGGTATTAAATTGATTTTTAAATCTCTTCTGACCCCTTATTTTTGAGGATTGGTTATGAAACGCAGAGTTGTTGTAACAGGGTTGGGTGTAATTTCTCCGATAGGGTGCGTTAAAGAGGTCTTTTGGGGTAATCTTATAAAAGGAAAGAACGGCATAGGGCCTCTGACTTATTTTGACGCTAGCCAATACGAATCCAGAATTGCAGGAGAGATTAAGGATTTTGCGCCGCACCCTTTTATTTCTGTTAAAGACCTCAGAAGAATGGAGAAATTTGTACAGTTTGGCGTAACTGCTGCGAAAAACGCTATTGATGATTCAGGCATTGATGTATCAAAGGAAGATCCTTATAGAATAGGCGTTATAGTGGGTTCAGGAATAGGAAGCCTGAGAATAATAGAGGAAGAGCATAAAGTAATACTTGAAAAAGGGCCTTCTCGCATAACCCCGTTTCTTATCCCAATGCTTATTGTAAATATGGCAGCAGGACATATATCTATTATGATAGGCGTTAAAGGCCCGAATCTTTGCATTACAACAGCGTGCGCGTCTGGTTCCCATGCTATAGGCGATGCAATGAGGATTATTCAATACGGCGACGCAGATGTTATGATAGCAGGCGGGACAGAGAGCTGTATTACTACATTGGGCGTAGGAGGTTTTTGCGCATTAAAGGCTCTTTCTACTAGAAATAACGAGCCCGAAAGAGCTTCCAGGCCCTTTGATAAAGATAGAGATGGTTTTGTAATGTCAGAAGGCTGCGGCATTGTAATTTTAGAAGAATTGGAACGCGCAAAGAAAAGAAACGCCAAGATATATGGCGAAATAATTGGTTATGGCATGACAGGAGACGCTTATCATATGACAGCCCCGGATCCAAATGGAGAAGGCGCTGCAAGATGCATGATAAATGCCTTAAAAGACGCTAATCTGAAACCAGAAGATATTTCTTATATAAATGCCCATGGCACTTCCACAACGCTCAATGATAAAATAGAAACTCTGGCAATAAAGAAGGTATTTGGAAATTCTGCAAAAAAAATTCCTGTTTCATCTACAAAGTCAATGCTGGGCCATCAATTAGGCGCAGCAGGAGCAGTAGAATTTGTTATCTGCTGCCTTTCCATGGAAAGAGGCATTATTCCACCTACAATAAACTACGAAACCCCAGACCCAGATTGCGACCTTGATTACGTGCCTAATAAAGCGCGCCAGGCAAAGGTCAATATCTGCCTTTCAAATTCCCTTGGCTTTGGCGGTCATAATGCCACATTAATTGTCAAAAAAAATTAGAAATAATTATTGACTATTAGACATATAAAGTATATAATATCAATAGATAATAAATACTTTTTAAAATACTAAAACCATGAAAAAATTTATAATAATAATTTTTATTATATGTTCTGTTGATTTATTTACCACAAATACTACCTTTCCTTTAATAGACGATGCAGAAAAAAATACAACACAGGATAATTCATTAAATCCTATAATAAAACCGCCCGATAACGTTAATTTCAAACCTCCTGAATATGCCCCAGGCGAGTTGATTGTCAAGCTCAAGGAAGGACAGACTCTGCAAGACATAAATGACTTAAATACCAAATATAATGTGAATTCCGCAGAAAAGGTTTTCCAAGATGTCTCTAATCCAAAAGACAGCCTTAAACAGATGAATGGCAAATTAGTCAGTTTAACTGCAGAACATCAAGGTTGGTATTGGCAGTTAGATAAAAATTCCAAAGAATACAAAGATTATATAGCCAAGCTCGAAAAAGAAAAACAAGGCCTTCAGGAACAAATAAAAGCCCAGGAAGAACTTATTGCTAAATCAGAAGAGAGGCAGAAAAGAGCTTCTGAAGGAACTACTGCCCCGAACCTGGAAAATATCTATCTTTTAGAGACTGGCCATGATACAAATATACCTTTAATGGCTAAGGATTATGCTGATAATCCAGCGGTAGAATACGCAGAGCCAAACTATAAACGAAAGGCCCAGATGGTGCCTAATGACCCGTATTATTCTTCAAGTAATTCATGGAGACAGGGCTATGATGATTTATGGGGCCTGAAAAAGATTCAGTGTGAAAAGGCATGGGATATATGTAAAGGCCAGGGAGTGATTGTGGCAGTAATAGATACGGGTATAGACTATAATCATGAAGATATTGCAGGCAATATATGGATTAATTCCAGAGAAATTCCAGGTAATAATATGGACGATGACAGGAATGGTTACATTGATGATGTGAGAGGTTATGATTTTGCCTACAATGACAATAATCCTATGGATGGCCATGGCCATGGGACTCATGTAGCAGGCACAATTGCTGGTATAGGCAATAACTATAAAGGTATTATTGGCATTGCGCCAGAGGCCAAGGTGATGGCAGTAAAAGGATTAGATGACACAGGAAGCGGTTGGGAGACAGATTTGGCTAACTGCCTTATATATTCAGCTGATAATGGCGCAGATGTAATTAATAATTCATGGGGAGGACGAGGCCTATCAAGAATGTTAGAAGAAGCAGTGGATTACGCCTATTCTAAAGGCTGTGTTGTAGTGGCAGCAGCAGGTAATTCCAATGGGTATGCAGGAGATTATTCACCAGCAGGTTTTTTTAATGTTATCAGCGTTTCTTCCAGCGACCATAATGACTTAAAATCAGATTTTTCAAACTGGGGAAAGATAGATGTAGCTGGGCCTGGAGGAGATAGTGGAGCCACGGGCCATATAGGAAGGAATATACTTTCTTTACGCGCCAATAGCACAGATATGTATAGAGACGGCTTAGGCATTGTAGCTGGCAATTATTATCGCAGCCGCGGAACTTCTATGGCTTGCCCGCATGTGGCAGGGGTAACTGCTTTAATAATCTCTAAACATCCAGAATTTAGCAATGAAGCTGTCAGGCAGATTTTAAGAACGTCTACAGATGATATTGGACAGGCAGGATGGGATAAAGATTCAGGAAATGGAAGAATAAATGCCTATAGCTCGTTAAACATGGATTCTTACTGTTTTGCCAGGATAACTTCTCCAAAGGAAAATGAATTTAAAAAAGGAGGAGTTATTCAGATAAAAGGCAGCTCCTATGGAACAGGTTTCCAGAGTTATAAGCTGGAATATAAAAAAGCTGATACGAGCTGGATTCAGGCAGGGCCTACTTTCTATAAACCTGTAATAAACAGCATATTAGGAAATGTAATTATACCTTCTTCTAATTTTTTTGGCACGTATTATTTATCCCTCACGGTTACTGATACAAAAGGCCGTAGATTCAGGGATGTAGTAAGTATTTTGGTTGAGGCAGACAAGGACTTGCATCCAGGGTGGCCATTTATTATGGAGCCAGATAATATGTTCAGCTTAAAGTCTTCGCCATTAATTGTTGATATTGACAAAGATGGCAGGAAAGAGCTTGTAATTAACAGCGCTAGTAATGATAATAAAATATATGTTTTAAATGAAGATGGAACTTGTAAAAAAGGTTGGCCTGTTGCGATTTCTGACTTTATTGAAAGCATTGGGGTTAGCAGTCCATCAGCAGCTGATTTGGATAATGACGGAAATTTAGAAATAATAGTCCATGGCCTTAGATATGTCCATATATTCAATAAAGACGGAGTTCCTTTACGCGGATGGCCTGTAAGAGTTCAGCCTGAACATGAGAGCTTTAGTGGTTTTTCGCAAATTCCCGCTCCTGTCATAGCAGATATAAATAAAGATAAAGAATTAGAAATAATAATAGCAGGGACTGATAGGACACTTCATGTTTTAAAAAAAGATGGGACATATCTTGCTGGCTGGCCAATGACAGATTTCGCTAATTCTAGCGCTGGGATGAGTTTTACGCCTTCAGTTGGAGATATTGATAACGATGGGGATATGGAAATTGTGTATATAGACGGCCTTTCTTATGAGGGATTTAAGAGAATTTTTGTGTTTCATCATGACGGTAGAATAGCAGATGGCTGGCCTAAGGAACTTAATGAATCCGTTGTTTGCTCTCCTGTTATGGGGGACATAGACGGAGATAATGATCTGGAGATTATAATAGGATCTACAAAAGTAGAAACAGATGGTACTATGACACCCATAGTAAATGCGTATCATCATAATGGCGAGATTGCGGCCGGCTGGCCTAAAAGGCTGGATAACAAAGAGCAAATAGCTGGTATTTCTTTAGCTGATATCAACACGGATGGATATCCTGAGGTAATTGTTTCGGCAACTATAGTAGATTTTACTAATCCGATTTTTCCTTTGCCTCGCTATGGCGTTCTTTATGCCCTTGGGAAAAATGGAGAGATTATTTGGAAAGGAGACAAAACAGACGGGATACCGCTTTATTCTACGCCTATTGTAGCGAATATTAATGCAGACAGCCGCATGGAAATAATTATCGCAACATGGTGGTATCCAGAAACAGGCGCTATTGTTGTATTTGATGATAAAGGCAGGAAGATTGAGAATCTGTCAAAATATGCGCCATATTTTTTCTGGGTATCTCCTGCAGTAGGGGATATTGATAGCGATGGAAAATTAGAACTTACTGCAGCTACTGCTAACGGTATGATCTTGGCATGGGATACGAATGGTGAAAATAAGATAGAAAATATGCCATGGCCGCTATTTCAACATGATGTTCAGCGCGCAGGGGTTTACGTAAAGGCATCTTTGCCGCCTGATCTTGCAGTTAGTAATATTAAGTTCTATGCGCAGGGAACGGATAAGGAAGTTATCCCGCAGTCAAAAAAGCCAGTTACCTGTAAAGCTATTCTTAAAAACCAGAGCAATATTACTGCAAAAGGTTTTAAGATAAAGTGGTTCTTAGATGGCAAAGAGGTCAAATATGCCAGCCATGATAAACTGGCTGCAGGCCAGGCATCTAATGACCCGAGTGTTTATTTTGAATGGACGCCTACAGCAGGTAATCACATTCTAAGGTTTGTTGCTGACTGCAATAATGAAATTTCAGAATCCAATGAGAAGAATAATTTTTATGCCAGGGTCGTGAGGGTTAAATTCGCGCTGCCTGTTGCTGTTATTGGAGCAAGCCCTAAATATGGAAATTCTCCGCTTTTTGTCCAGTTTAGAGGCGATAAGTCTTATGACCCTGACGGAACAATAGTAGATTATTTATGGAATTTTGGAGATAAGGCTATTTCTAAAGAAGTAAATCCTGAACATGTTTATGTAAACGCCACTAAAAAGCCCAAGGTTTATACGGCAAAACTGACTATAACGGATAACCAAGGCGCTATCAGAATTTCCTTTACCACTATAATAGTTTATCCAAAAAGAAAATAGACAGAAGAATATAGCATTTGTATTGTCATAGTATGCATTTTATGATAAAATTTTTGCATGCGTGACAGAAGATCAAGTCTTTTAGGCGAGATATTAATCCAGAAAAAATTGATTACCAAAGAACAGCTGGAACTTGGCCTGAATGAGCATAAAAAAACAGGGGAATTTTTAGGCGCGTCATTAATAAAGCTGGGTTTTATAAAGGAAAATGATTTATATAGCGCGCTTTCCAAACAGTTAAATATTCCATATATTAAATTAAAAGAAATTCAAATAGACGCAAAGGTTCTTGAAAAACTTCCTGCCAAGTTTGCCTGCCACTATAAAGTCATGCCGATAAAATTAGAAGAAAATACCCTGACTATTGCAACAAGGGACCCATTAGATGTGAGGACGCTTGATGATATCAGGCTGTTCTCCGGGTTTAATGTAATTTCTGTTTTGGCAGACGAAACTGATATATCCGAAGCTATTAGAAAATATTACGGCTTAGGCGCAGAGACAATAGAAGAAATTATTGATGTAACAGATAAAGATCTGGTAATGCCTGAAACAAAGACAGAGACAATAGATGAAATGGCAGAGGATGCGTCTATAATTAAATTTGTAAACCAGGTTTTAGTTCAGGCAATTAAGGATAATGCCACAGATATACACATAGAACCATATGAGAATGAGCTTAAGACAAGATATAGGATAGATGGGATTTTATATGATGTGCCTGTTCATTCAGGTATAAAGTATTTCCAGTCTGCTGTTGTTTCCAGGATAAAGATTATGGCTAATCTGGATATTGCAGAACGCAGGCTTCCTCAAGATGGAAGGATAAAGATTAAAGTTGGCGCTAATGAAATGGACCTCAGGATATCTATACTGCCAACCCAGTTTGGAGAAAGCGTGGATATAAGGATTTTGAGCGGAGCTATGTTGTATAGTTTAGAAAAATTAGGATTATTGCAATCTGATTTTGAGATCCTTGAAAGGCTTATAAAAAAGCCTCATGGGATTATTTTTGTTACAGGCCCGACGGGCAGCGGCAAAAGCACCACTCTTTATGCATGTTTATCTAAAATAAATAATAAAGATAGAAAGATTATCACCATAGAAGACCCGATAGAATATCAGATTAAGGGCATAACGCAGATACAGGTTCATCCAAGGATTGGATTAAGTTTTGCAACAGGGCTTCGTTCCATGCTCAGGCATGACCCTGATATTATGATGGTTGGAGAGGTGCGCGATTTTGAGACAGCAGAGATAACTATCAGGGTTGCGCTGACAGGCCATCTTGTATTTAGCACGCTGCATACTAATGACGCAGCAGGCGGTATTACAAGACTTATTGACATGGGCATAGAGCCGTTTCTTGTTGCGAGTTCTGTGGAATGTTTTATTGCTCAGCGCCTTGTCCGGCTTATTTGCCAAAAATGTAAAGTTGAGAAAAGGGTAGATAAAAATATATTGTCAGAATTTGGCACAGGAAATATTGCTGATAATATATATGTATATGAAGGCAAGGGCTGCGATGATTGTAAATTTACAGGGTATAAGGGCAGAACAGCCATATATGAATCCTTGCTTATGGATGAAGGCATTAGGGATTTAGTTTTAAAGCGCGCTTCATCTGATCAGATAAAAAAGAAAGCGCTGGAATTTGGCATGCATACTCTTCGCATGGATGGCTGGGAAAAGATAAAAAAAGGTTTAACTACTATTAATGAAGTAATAAGGGTGACAGAAGAAGATTAATGGCTAAATTTATATATAAGGCAAAAAAAGGCCCGGATGAAATTTTAGAGGGTAATATTGAAGCGGATTCAGAGCAAATGGCTGCGAATAAATTAATGCAGTCAGGTTATTACCCTGTATGGATTAAAAAACAAGAAATAGCTCAAGGCGTAGAAGGTAGAAACCGGAAAATCAGGGCAAAAGAGCTAGCTAGTTTTACAAGGCAGCTCTCAGAACTGTTATCTTCAGGTTTAACGCTTTATAATGCGTTAAATGTAATAGAGAATCAGACAGAAAATGCGCAGTTGAGATTGGTTATAAGAGATATAAAAGATAGCATAAGGGACGGGAATTTTTTTTCAGAGTCCTTAAAAAAATATCCAAATGTTTTTTCAAATGTGTATGTGAATCTTATTAAGTCAGGCGAGGCAGGGAGTTTACTGAACGAGGTTCTTGGGAATATAGCTGATTTTTTAGACAAGGAAGAAGATATAAAGGCCAAAATTATAGCAGCCTTATCTTATCCTATATTAATAGGCGTAGTAGGAGCCTTGACAATATTTATTTTAATAACATTTGTAGCGCCGAGATTGGTTAACATGCTTACTGATATGGGCCAAGCCCTGCCATTACCAACTATGATTCTAATAAGTTTGAGCGATTTTATTAAGCGCTATTGGGTTTTGATAATTGTTTTTATGGGTGCCAGCGCGCTGCTGCTAAAAAGCGCTATACAGCAGCCAGTCGTAAAAATGAATATAGACAGGTTAAAATTAAAACTTCCAGTTTTTGGAAACATGGTTAAACACGCAGAACTTGCAAGATTTACAAGAATGCTTTCAGCGCTTCTTAAGAACGGAGTGCCGATGTTAAATTCTTTAAAAATAACATCCGGTATAATAGAAAATCAGGTTATAAAGAAAGATTTGGATTTCATTCATGATGATGTAAGGGCAGGTTCTACTTTAGCGCTGGCTATAAAGAAAAGAAAAAATTTCCCCATACTTATATCTAACATGGCGGCAGTTGGCGAACAAGGCGGTTTTCTGGATAGGACACTGTTAAATATCGCCAATACGTATGAAATTGAGCTGGATAGAATTGTTAAAGTAATCACATCTCTTTTGGAGCCTGTTTTTATTTTGATAATCGGCAGCATAGTAGGTTTTATTGTTATAGCAATGCTTTTACCAATATTTCAGATATCGCTTACAGCGCATTAAAAATGGAGGGTTATTAAATGGATAATAAAAAAGGTTTTACTTTAATTGAACTAATGCTTGTCGTTATTATTATTGGCGTCTTGGTTTCAATGGTAGTGCCTCGGCTCGCAGGCCGCTCAGAAGAAGCAAGAATAGCTGCGGCAAAAGCAGATATTAATGCTAATATTTCAGTAGCGCTCGATCTCTTTGAACTGGATAATGGAAAATATCCTACCACTGATGAGGGTTTGCCTGCATTGAGGGCCAAACCTGGTTCAGCTTCAAACTGGAAAGGCCCGTACCTTAAAAAAGAACCAGTGGATCCGTGGGGTAAAAAATACATATACCGTTCTCCAGGCGAACATAACCCTGATTATGACCTTTATTCTTATGGCCCTGATGTAAAAGAAGGCGGGAGCGATGATATCACTAATTGGGAAGAAAAGAAGTAATGGTTTTTTATTTATTGAAGTATTAATAAGTGTTTTAATAATGTCTATTGGTTTAGTAGCGGTATTGAATTCGCTTATTCAGTCCTTGCGAGCAATAGAATATTCAAACAATTATTTTCAAGCATGCCTTCTTTTGGAGGATAAGGCATGCGATATTTATAATAGCGATAAGAAAGAAGGTTTTTCGCGTGGTTTATTTAACAGCAAGTTTTCGTGGGAACTGAATGTGGCAAGATTAGAAGAAATAGCCATTAATGAGATTTCTTTAAAGGTATTATGGAATGATAGGAATAAAGAATGTGATATAGCCATGGCTACATATTTATGAGAAAGAATGGGTTTACTTTTATAGAGCTTATAGTTTCAATTTCAATATTAGTCATAATAATCGCTTCAGTATATAGCGCTTTTAATACAGGGCTGCGTATATATAAAAAGTCATCTACGGGCCAGGATCTTCAAAAAATCAGGACTACGCTTTTAAAGATAGACAAGGAGCTTAAAGGCGCCTTCTTCTTTTCCAAAATACCTTTTAAAGGCGCGGCCTCAGAAGCCCATTTCCCATTAGTTATTGTTAAGCAGAATATAGAAAATATCTATATAGTTAGTTATTATGCAGAAAAAGATAAAAATAGAGATTCTTATAAAATCATAAGAAAGGAAAAGCTGTTTACTGATAATCCTCAAGATAAAAAAGAAGAAATAAAAGATATGTTTTCTGCGGTATCTATTAGATTTGAATATGCGTATAAATCTAATGATCCTTCAAAGAATTATGAATGGCAGGAGGCATGGGGCGAAGAGCAAAAGACGCTTCCTTTGGCAGTCAGGATTTATTTTAAGATAGATGACACAGGTGAAATTTACAGCAAGGTTATTTTTCTTATGCAGGGAGCTTTAGGGTCAAAATGATAAAAGAGAAAGGCAGTATACTCATATTTACTTTATGGATTTTAATAATACTTTCTATTTTTAGTGTCATTATATCAAAGCGCGCTTCCACTGATATAAGGCTTGCGAAATATGAATCTGAGAATATAAAGGCATTGTATTTAGCAAAGGCAGGCGTTATGAAAATGATTGCAGAGCTAGCCAAAGATACAAATGTATATGATAGCCCGAACGAAGATTGGCATAAACCAAAAGAATTTCAATTTGGAGGCGGCATAGTTTCTTATAGCGCATCAGATGAAGAGGCTATGTTAAATTTAAATAGCCAGGCTTTGCAGAAGGAATATTTAGTTAGATTGGGCATGGATGAAACTATCAGCCAGCGTATCATGGATTATAAAACCAGTAAAGGCGACAAAGGTTTTGAATTTATGGAGGAGCTTTTTTTAATAGAAGGCATGACCCCTGAGATTTATTCAAAGATAAAGGCTTATGTTACAATTTATAGAGGCAATGATGTAAAAGTGAATATAAATACAGTGAGCGAAGAAATGCTAGATATTATTCTTGGAAATGATGCGCAGATAATAGATAAAATACTGGTATATAGAAAAGGCCCTGATGCCAAAGAAGGCACAGAAGACGACGGTATATTCACAGAAGATAATTTTAGTTTGATTTTTGCAGGCTTTGAAGTAACGCCAGATGATATTGTTAATTACCAAAGTTTATTTAGCGTTAAGTCTAATTTCTTTAGAATATATTCAGAGGCATCTTTTTCTGAGGATAAAAAAATAATCAAGAAAATTACCAGTGTAACAGATAGGGCTGGCAAGATTTATTACTGGAAAGAGGATTAATTTGAATAACAAAGGCAAGATTTTAATTATCCCAAGGCACCTCGTTTTATTGAGATTCATAGAGCTTCCATCAACTGATGCTTCTGAGATTAAGAATATGGTTGAGTTCCAAGCCTTTAAAGAAACGCCATATGCAAAAGATGAGATTATAACTAGCTATAAAAACCTTGGTTCTTACAAAAAAGGGTTCTCCTGTATAATGCTGGCTATTGTACAAAAAGAAATTATAGAAAATATGATACAGCAGGCTAAGGATGAAATAGAGGACATAAGGCTTGAAACAGAATTATTATATTCATTTCTATTGCAGAAAGGGATTATAAAATCTGATAAGGTGAGCTTGGCTATAAATATTAAGAAGGAATACGCCGAGATTGTTATTACAGATAAAACTAAGCTTATTTTTTCGCGCTCTATTAAAAACAGGGCAGATCTTATGAAAGAACTGGCCAACTCAATGCTATTTTATAATAGAGATAAGGCTAATAATGCGATAAACGATGTTAATGTCGTATATTCTAAAGAAATAGATGTCAAAGAGATACGGCCTCAGATAGAAGATTATTTTAAGATGTCAGCAAATTTTTATGAATATAGCAATGACTTGGTTAGCCTGGATACTTCTTTATATATAAGCTTTTTGCCAAAAGAATACAATGACAAGATGGCAAATAAAGAGAATAAAAAAGAATTATGGTTAACATCCTGCCTTATACTAACTGCTATATTAGCATTATTATCTCTATTAATTTTTAAATTACACGAAAAAGATAAAACTTTAAACTTGCTTTCTAAACAAATAAGCTCAATTCAATATGACGTTGATCAGTTAAGGGATTTTCTTAGAAAAGCAGAGATTTTAAAATCTCAAAAGCAAAAAGGCGATTTCATCATAAATGTTTTAAAAGGGTCTTATGATTTAACGCCTTCAGATATTTTCTTATACCGGCTGGAATATGACGGCCGCTATGATTTTTCTTACAAAGGAACTGTAAGCAGCGCATCAGAAGTTTTTAATTTTGTAAAGGCGCTTGAAAAGTCAAAATATTTTAAAAAGGTAGAAGTAAAATATACTACAAAAAAAGTAGTGCAGAATCAGGAAGTTACGGATTTTAACATATTATGCCAGATAGATTAATTCATATGAAATTATCAAAAAGAGAGAAATATATTTTTATAATAACTATAGGCATTATTATAATGGGCATGGCATATAATTTTATATTTGAACATCTGTTTAAAAGATGGGAGACGCTGAATAGCGAGATAATTGCAAAAAGGGCTAAATTTAATAAGGAAATAAGATTATTAGAAAATAAAAATTCTATAATATTAGAATATAATAATTATGCAAAAGCTTACAAAAATAGCTCAAGAGTGTTAAATTATATAGAAAAATTAGCAGATTCTTTAAACATAAAAACTAGCAATATAAAACCAGGGCAAGCTACGGATAAGGCTTTTTATCAAGAATACTTTATTGAGCTTCAAATAGAAGGCCAGTTTCCTGAAATTATTGAATTTTTATCTGATATTAGTAAACTCCCGTGTTTTGTTACTATCAAAAAATTTGATTTTAGAAGAGACCTAGAAAATCCCCATCTTTTAAAAGGCACAATAATCCTTTCAAAAATTATCATATAACCCAAACAACTTTACATTTCAACAATGTTGATTTGTAAAGTTGTTGATACTATTGACATATTTAAGATCATAGTATATACTTACTCTCTGAGTGGAGAGTAAGCTATTGCTGTCTATATAGATAGTGCAAAGTTGACACTTTTGTCATTGTCAGAAGTGTCAACTTGGTGAGAGGCATTATGGAAAAGGTATATCTAATTAAAGATTTATCGAGAATGAGCGGGCAGACAGTTTACACGCTTAAATATTATCTGAATATTGGGCTTATTAATGAGGTCACTAGAAGTCCTGAGACTAATTTCAGGTATTTTGATGATACTACATTAGAAAGATTAAAAAGAATCAGGGAATTGCGTAGAGAAAATAAATCGATTGCTGAAATAAAGGAGATTTTGGGTTTAACCTCTTCAATCGCGTAAGTTGCCTAATGTTACAAAACAAGTCATACTCGTTTTGTAACATTAGAGGTTTTTAGCTATGTCATACTATAGTGTGCTAAACTTGAATAAAGAGCCGTTTTCAACAAGCCCTGACCCGTTTTTCTTTTATCCATCTATTTCGCATAAGCAGGCAATGCAAAGGCTTGAAATAGCTATTAGATTAAAGAGGGGGCTCAGTGTTATTTTAGGAGACGTAGGTATTGGCAAAACGACGCTTGCCAGGGCTCTTATACAGGAACTGCACTCTACCAATGGAGCCATAACTCATATGATATTGGACCCTACTTATGATTCAGAATTTCAGTTCGTTGTAACACTTGCTAAACTTTTTGGAATAAAAGGCTCATTTCGCTCTACTTTAGATTATAAAGAAGCAATAGAAAGATTTTTATTTAAGAGATGCGTTGATGAAAGTCATATAATATCCCTTATTATAGACGAAGGACAAAAGATGAGTTTAGCTACATTAGAACTCTTGCGCACTCTTTTAAATTACGAGACCAATGAATATAAGCTTTTGCAGCTTGTTATCGTGGGCCAAATGGAGCTCCTGCCTAAATTGCAGCGCATAAATAATTTTTCAGATAGAATTAGTTTAAAATATATACTAAATCCTTTGGATTATAATGAAACTAAAAATATGATAGAATTCAGGCTTAAACAGGCAGGCGCTATGTCAGGTAAAGAAATATTCACAGAAAAGGCAATGCTTATGATATACCAATATACTCAGGGTTATCCCCGTAAGATTTCGGCTCTGTGCCATAACCTACTGGAAGAGCTTGTAATGAAAGATAGAAGGATTGTAGAAGAAGACCTGGTAAATGAAGCAATAGAAAAAGACAGAAAGGTGATTTTTATATCATGATTGAGTCTACTCCCGAAGGAAAACTTTTAAATCTTATAAGGAAAAGCCAGCATAAATCCAAGTTAAAGAAAGACCTTAAAATATTTACAAAAGTAAATGTTATATTGATTGCTATAATTGCCGTAATATTCGCTATCTTTTTATTGGACGTGTTTATTTTTAAAAATAAAAACTCTGAAATACCGCAGAATGTTCTAATCAAGGAAAACGAAGTGCAGCCTGTTAAAGAAGATATTCAAGAAGATGCGGATATAGTTAAAGATCAGCCTAAAAATATAATACCCATACATGACATTAAGGCAAATCTAAATCTATTGGGCATTGTTACTGGAGATAATAATCAGGCTATAATAGAAGACAAGAATCTCAAGAAGACCTTTTTTCTTTATAAAGGCGATAATATCGGCGAATTAAAGGTATATGATATAAAGAATAATGCTGTGATATTGGATTATAAAGGCGAAAAGATAGAATTAAACATATGAGAGGGTAAAAAAATGAGAAAAATAATCTTTATAATGTGTGTAGCTATATTTTTAATTTCTATTTTTTCAAATATGTCTTTAGCTGTGTCTTTAAAAGACGACCCAGAATTGATATCTTTAGATTTAAAAGGCATGGACATAAGGGATGTTTTAAAGATATTAGCGCAAAAAAGCGGGCTCAATATAGTGGCTGATAGCAGTGTAAAAGGCATGGTCACATTGTATATAAAAGACGTAACTATTATGGATGCCCTTGATACAGTCGTTTCTACAAACAATTTAGCTTATGAACAAAGCGGCAGTCTTATAAGAATAATGAATGACAGAGATTACGAAATGATGTATGGAAAAAGATTTAACGATAAAACTAAAACAGAGATAATCAAGCTTAACTATGCGAATGCGCAGGAGATTGGAAATGCCCTGAATCAAATAAAAACAAATATAGGCAAGGTAATTTCAGACGATATTTCTAGTACCATTGTTCTTATAGATAGCCCTGAAAATATAGATAAAATGAAGAAACTTATTTCGCAGATGGACATTCCTTTAATTACTGAAGTTTTTCCTCTTGATTATGCGAAAGCTGAATTGTTAAAAGATAAAATAAGCGAAATAATTTCTAAAGGCGCAGGGAGCGTAAAATTTGATGAAAGGACTAATAAGTTAGTTGTTAAAGATACGCAGCAGAAAGTAGAAGATATTCGCAAGGTGATAGATGCGTTTGATGAAAAAACAAGGCAGGTCCTAATAGATGCCAACATTGTGCAAGTTACTCTTTCAGATAAATTCAGTTATGGCATAGATTGGGCGAATATCGCTAAGTTAGGGGATATTAAATTAACAGGCGATACTGTGCTTAATACAGGTTTGTCAAATACTACGCCGAGCACTTTTACCATAGCTACTACTGGTAATCATGCCGCTACAGTAATAAGTTTATTAAAAACATATGGAGAAACAAATGTCCTGTCAAGGCCAAGGATTACAGTTATAAATAATCAAGAAGCAAAGATTTTAGTTGGCGCTAAAGAGGTATATGTTACAAGCGAAGTTACAACTACTTCTGGCGGCACATATCACACAACAGACCATGTTCAATTTGTGGATGTGGGCGTAAGGTTGGTGGTCATTCCTACCATTAATAAACAGGGCTTTATCACATTAAAGATAAAACCGGAAGTTAGCAATGCTGATGCTACAAAAACTGTTCAGTTAAAAAATCCAGATGGCTCTACAAGGACTATAGTTCCTTATGTCACCACCTCTGAAGCAGAGACCAGTGTAATGGTTAAGAATGACGCAACAATTATAATAGGCGGATTAATGAAAGATACTATTGTGAATAATAAAGAAAAGGTGCCATTTTTAGGAGATATGCCTCTTATAGGAAAATTATTTTCTACAACAGGAAAAAGCAAAGAAAAAACAGAGCTTGTAATATTTCTGACCCCGCATATTATTGAGGGAGATGAGACTACAGAAGAGGCGCAAAGATATATAGCTGACTGGGATAAAAAGGCGGAGGATATGAAGATAGAAGAACCGAAGGAGCCGGAGATTAAGTTATCTAAGCGAGCGCCTGAGAAAAAAGAAAAACATCCAAAACCAGAGAAGGCTACTAAAAAAGTCGTAGCTAAGAAGAAAGATCAACTAAAACAAAAATGGGCGCCTATTTTAGGCTCAAAAGGTAACGAGGAGTTAAAAGATAATGCCGCAAAATCTCCAATTACTAATATGACGCCTTATGAAGAATATTATTTAAATATAGGGCAGGAAATCAATGATTTGGCAAAACAGGATAAGGATGTTAGCGGGATAAATGGAGAGGTAGAACTAAAGTTTACGCTGGATAAAGAAGGATTTTTAATAAGAGGCCCTATAGTGCTCAATCAGCCTGATCTCAGGCTTGTGAGAAGCGCTATAAAAATCGTAAAAAAGGCATCGCCATTCATTAGTTTTCCAAAGGCATTAAATAAGGATCAGGCAGATTTTAATGTAGTGGTAAGGTATGAATAATTTTTGTTGACTGATAGAATATATTAATATAATCTATCTATCGTGAATTCCTTAACCAATTTCGTAGATTGCTAACAGCAATCTACGAAATTCAACGGTGGCTATACATTGTTTAAGCACTTAAAAATAATAACTGCGATATTATCTATAATTATAATGAACTCAGCCATGCCTGGGTTTGCCGGACCTGTCGGAACTGTTGAAAATAGCAAAGCTTCATGGTATGCGGTTATTGGGACTGAGAATAAAGGCAAAAAGCTTTACATGAAAGGAGATATCTTTTCTCCTGATAAAAATCCCGCAAAATCTCTCAGGATATTAGATATAAAAAAGGATAGCCTTATATTAGAGGATGTAATCTTAAAGAACAGCATTATAGTAAGGCCGGGAGAAAATATCCCAATAGAAGGAGCTGGGATGATTTTTGAAAAAACAGTTGAATCCAGCGTGCTGGAGTATAATTATAATAAACCCCCTAAAAAATTTACAAAAAATCAGTTAGAAGATTTTACGATAAAAAGCCTGGAAAAGAAAAAGATCGCGCTGGAAAAGCCTTATAACGCTTCTTCCCAGGTGAAACAACTTTCAAATAAGGAAAAGGAGATTTTTAATAGCCCCAGAGATCAGTATGCAGATAAAAATGTCATCATAACGGAACTTTTTAATAAAATAGATTCAAAGAAAATAGGCGATAATGTATGGGCGCTGGATAGGCCAAGCGCTGAATCTGCAATACACAATGCAGGCGCTGCTCTTATCTCTGCAATAAAAAGAGTTGAACCGAGATACAGGCTGGGAGAAGGCCCGAGCTTAAAATTTAACACAGATCTTGGAACAGCAGTAGTGAATAAAGAAGGGTTTCTGGTACAGAATATAGCTGTTGCAAAACTTACAGAGAATCTTGGCATAAGAGAGGGAGATATTATCAAGAGCATAAATGGATACCCAGTGAACAGCCTTCTTGGGATATACAGGGCGTACGAGAATATTGCGTCAGATAAAGGCGCCAAGCTTTTGAGCATTAATATTACAAGGGAAGGAAAAACAAAAACATTGATATATAAGATAAAGTAGGAAATGGTTTGAAACTATTCCCTATAAATAAGATTGAGAAAGGAAGGCAAAAATGGATTATTTATTGACAGAAGAACAGGTAATGATACGGGATATTGCTAGGCAGATTGCGCAGGAAAAGATAAAGCCTGTTGCAGCGAAGTATGACGCAGAAGGCATTTTCCCGTGGGATATAGTGAAGATAATGGCTGCGAGCGACTTATGCGGCATATATATTGAAGAAAAATATGGCGGAACAGGCGGAGGAGCTATGGAGCTGGTGCTTGCGACTGAAGAATTGTCAAAAGCGTGCGGCGGCATTTCACTTGCCTTTGCCGCAACAGCGCTTGGCACATTTCCTATAATTTTATTTGGCACAGAGGAACAAAAAAATAAATATCTGCCTGATATAGCTAAAGGAAAAAAATTAGCCGCGTTCGGTTTGACTGAAGCAGGCGCTGGAAGCGACGCAGGAGCTATTGCTACAACTGCAGATAAAAAAGGCGATCATTATATTTTAAACGGCACAAAGCAATGGATTACTAATGGCGGAGAAGCAGAAGTTTATACGGTTATTGCGTCTACAGACAGATCCAAGGGCGCGCGCGGCGCAGCAGCGTTTATTGTTGAAAAAGGCACGAAGGGTTTTGAATTCGGCAAAAAGGAAGACAAGATGGGCATACGGGCGTCTGCTACGAGAGAGCTTGTATTTACAGATTGCAAGATCCCAAAGGAAAATCTGCTCGCGAAGGAAGGCATGGGATTTATTGTGGCAATGAAAACATTTGACCAGTCAAGGCCAGGGGTAGCTGCGCAGGCAGTAGGGATTGCCCAGGGCGCGCTTGATCTGACAGTTCAATATATGAAAGAAAGAAAGCAATTCGGGAAAAGCATATCCAGTTTTCAGGGCCTGCAGTTTATGCTGGCGGATATGGCTACTGAGATAGAGGCATCAAGGGCGCTGGTGTATGCCTGCGCCAGAATGCTAGATAGTGGTAATACAAAGATTTCAAAAGATTCGGCCATGGCAAAACTTTTTGCTTCTGATGTCGCAATGAAGGTGACAACAGACTGCGTGCAGTTATTCGGCGGTTACGGCTACATGAGAGATTATCCTATTGAGAAATATATGCGCGACGCAAAGATTACACAGATATATGAAGGCACTAATCAGATACAACGTAGTATCATCGCGAATCATCTGATCAAGGAAAGCGCTGCAAAATGAATATTATAGTTTGCATAAAACAAGTTCCGGATACAACAAATATCAGGATAGACCCTGAGACAAATACCCTGGTACGTTCAGGCGTCCAGAGCATAATAAATCCGTTTGACATGTATGCCATTGAAGAGGCTGTCAGGCTCAAAGAGAAATTCGGAGGCCTTGTAACTATAGTAACAATGGGCCCTCCTCAGGCAGAAGAGGCGCTGCGCGAGGCAATATCTCTGGGCGCGGATGAAGCTGTGCTGATTTCAGATAGGGCATTTGCAGGAAGCGATACATGGGCTACCAGCTATACGCTTTCAAGAGCTATTCAGAAAATAGGAAAATTTGATATCATAATCTGTGGGAAACAGGCGATAGACGGCGATACTGCCCAAGTAGGGCCTGGGATTGCCGCGTTTTTGGACATACCTCAAATAACTTTTGTTAAGAAGATAGAAGACATAAAAGATTCTTTAATGCGCGCAGATAGAATGACAGAAGAAGGCTATGATATTATTGAATCGCCTTTGCCATGCCTTATTACTGTGGTTAAAGAAATTAACGAGCCAAGGTTACCTTCTTTAAAAGGCAAAATGAAGGCAAAAAAAATAGAGATTAAAAAACTAGAGGCAAAAGACCTGGATGCAGACCCTGATTCGCTTGGGCTAAAAGGCTCTCCTACAAAAGTCGTTAAGATATTTACGCCTCCTCCGAGAAAAGGCGGCCAGATTTTAGAAGGCGAGGCAAAAGAGGTTAGCGGGAAATTAGTGGAATTATTAAAAGGTGAAATATGTCTATAAAGGTAATAACTGAAAAATGCACGGGTTGTAAATTATGTGTCAAGTCCTGCCCATTCAACGCAATAGAGATTATCAATAAAAAGGCAGTTATAGACTTTGATAAATGCACATTGTGCGGAGCGTGCATAGAATCGTGCAAGTTTGACGCCATTGTACTTACCAAACTTAGCCCAACAGATATACAATTTCCTAAGAAATTCGATGAATATAAAGATGTGTGGGTATTCTGCGAACAGAAAAAAGGTGTTGTGCAAAGTGTCGCGTATGAACTTTTGGGCAAGGCTAGAGAGCTTGCAGATACGCTTGGAGTTGAATTGTGCGGAGTTTTATTAGGCGAAAATATGAAGGAGGAAGCGCAGAAAATTATTCATAGAGGCGCCAATAAGGCATATCTTGTGGATTCCCCTGCGTTAAAATATTATCAGGATGAGCCATATTCGAAGGTATTAGTCCAATTAATAAAAGAATACAAGCCTGAAATAGTGCTTTGCGGAGCTACTTCAATAGGCAGGTCATTGATATCTCGGGTTGCGATAGGTATTCATGCGGGTCTTACGGCAGATTGCACAGGCCTTGATATAGATAAAAAAGAAAGACTTCTATTGCAAACCAGGCCTGCATTTGGCGGGAATATTATGGCCACTATTATCTGCCCTAATCACAGGCCTCAGATGTCAACTGTAAGGCACAAGGTAATGAAAGAAGCTGCTGAAAATAAACATCATAAAGGAAAGATCATAGAAAAAAATTACGACAGCAATATTTATTTTTCGAGAACAAGGCTTCTTGATATTGTGGAAGAGATAGAGGATACAGTTAATTTAACAGAGGCAAACGTGATTGTTTCCGGCGGAAGGGGCATACAGTCCCCAGAGAATTTTAAACTTATTGAAGACCTGGCAAAGACTCTGGGCGGAGCTGTGGGAGCGTCGCGCGCTGCAGTTGACAGCGGCTGGAAAACTTATTCGCACCAGGTTGGCCAGACAGGAAAAACAGTGTGCCCGAAGATTTACATAGCCTGCGGCATCTCCGGCCAGATCCAGCATCTTGTGGGAATGCAGTCTTCAGAGATAATAGTAGCGATAAATAAAGACCCTTACGCGCCCATATTCAGCGTGGCGACTTATGGGATAGTTGGGGACGTATTTGAAGTTGTGCCGGAGCTAACCAGGCAGTTTAAAGAGGCGCTAAAAAGATAATATGTATTTCAAATCTCTAGAACTATTCGGTTTCAAATCATTCGCCGATAAGACAAGGTTGGATTTTGAGCCTGGCATCACTGCTATTGTGGGGCCCAATGGCTGCGGAAAATCTAATATTGCCGACAGTATAAAGTGGGTCCTTGGAGAACAATCTGCAAAGGTCTTGCGCGGCGGTAAAATGGAAGACGTTATATTTAACGGCACCGATGGCAAGGAACCTGTGAGTTTCGCAGAAGTTTCCCTTACGCTTTCCAACCAGGATAGGGCGTTGTCAATAGAATATGATGAAGTTACTGTCACCAGACGCCTCTATCGCTCAGGAGAGAGCGAGTATCTTTTAAATAAAACTCCGGTCCGGCTTAAAGATATAAATGAACTTTTCATGGGCACTGGCATAGGCACAAGCGCTTACTCCATTATTGAACAGGGCAAGATAGATCAGGTTTTGAGCTCAAAGCCAGAGGAGAGGCGCGAGGTTTTTGAAGAGGCGAGCGGCATTACAAAATACAAGACAAAAAAGAAAGAAGCGCTGCATAAACTGGAAGATACGGAACAAAATCTATTAAGGATAAATGATATTATAGTAGAAGTAAAGCGCCAGATCAATTCAATAGAACGCCAAGCGAAAAAGGCGGAGCGCTATAAGGAGCGCTATGAAGAATTGAAGTCAATTGAGTTGAAGCTCTCGAGAATAGACCTTGAGATATTGAGAAGCAAGAACTTGAATTCCGAAGAGAATACAAGCGAGTTAAATCAGAAAGAAGCAGAGCTTAATCTAGAATCAAATAGATTGTCGCAGGATTTGTTATTGTTAAACAAGGATAGGTCTAGTGTAGAAAATAAAAGAGTGAATCTGAAATCCAGAATAATAGAACTCAATTCTGAAATCTCAAAAGCCAGCGATAAGGCCTCTATGAATAAAGAAAGGGTGGACGAGCTTACAAAGCGCCGCTCAGGCCTTGAGGCTGAGATAAAAAAAAGCGAAGACATACTTATATCTCAAGAAAAGGAGATAGCGAATCTCAAGGAAAAAATATCTGTGCTGGAAAAGGAAGACAACGAGAGGTTCAGCAAGGTAACAGAGAAAGAAAAAAGATTTGAAGAAATATCAAAGACAATAAAAACAAGCGAAACAATATTGTCCAATTCAAAGGCAAATATCATAGATATGGCTTCAAGACAGGCGAAGCTGAGAAACCAGGTGGCGAAGATATCCACTACTATTTCAACCCACGACTCAAGGCTCAAGAGGCTGGAATCAGAAAAATCAGTTGTCTTAGAGGAAAAAAATAACCTGCAAGTGAAATTAAACGAAGTCTTGGCAGAGATAACAGCAATTGAAAATGAAGCAGCCAGCCTTAAGCTGGAAAGAGATTCCATAGCTGGCTCCATATCAGCTATTAGAAGCCATATAAACTTGCTTACAGAAGAATCCAAAAAAATAGAGACGCTTCTGACATCCAATAAATCCAAATTAGAATTTTTAGAAGAAGCAAGACTTAAATACGAAGGGTTTTCTACAGGTGTAAAGGCAATACTTGGAAGCCAGTCAAGGATAGACGGCGTCAGAGATTGTCTTGCAAATCTGTTAACAGTCAAAAAAGGCTATGAGGTTGCAATAGAAACAGCAATGTCTGAGTATCTGCAAAGCATAGTAGTTGATACCATGGAATCTGTAGATAAGGCTATAGAGTATCTTAAAGAACATTCATACGGCAAGGCCTCATTTATAATAGGGACAGCTACCATTTTTTCAAACGATGAAAAAATGGTAGCTGTCCCTGATGTTACTGATGTTAATGACAGCCGCATTCTTGGAAAAGCAGCTGATTTTGTAAATGCAGACAACTCTTATAAAAATATCTTGAGGCATATATTAAAAGATATTTTTATAGTAAATGACCTTAAGGACGCAAGAGCTCTATTAGATAATACCAAGGGGCCTGCGAGGCGCAGGTTTATTACTTTGTCAGGCGAAGTGGTAGAGAATGGGTTTATAACAGGCGGGAGCTCTAAAAAGGAAGAGCTTGGCCTGATAAATAGAGACGCCAGGATAAATGAGATTCGCCAAATGGTCAGCGAACTGGAAGGCCATTCGCAAAAACTTGAAGAAGAAAGGTTTGGGAAAGAAAAAGAAGAGAACGAATTGAAAACTAAACTTGAAGCGCTCACAAGCGTAATTAACGAAAAAGATATACTATTTGCTAATGCCTCTACCGGCAGATCCAATATAGAAGAAAATATGAAAGGCCTGGGGGATGAGATATCGCTTGTGAACCTTGAGATAGATGAAGTGGATTCTGAAATCCTGATTCTGAAACAAGAAGAAGATACTTCTCTTAAGACGCTGCTAGAGCTTGAGAATGAAACGAAGATTAATGAAGAAAGGATGCATAATAGCGAGGCTCTTATAACAGAATGCGCAAAAGAAAGAGAGCAGCTTCTTGTAGAGATTGCAGAGGCAAGGACTGAGCTGGGGTCGCTCGAAAGCAAGAAGGAAGGCTTGTCGAGCACGCTAGATATACTGGAATCATCTTTGCGTGATGCCAAAAATAACGTAGAGTCCAGAAAGCTGGAAATAACGAGCTCTATTAAAAAGGGAGATGCGCTAAGTGTAGAGATAAAAGAACTTGAAAAAAATGTAACTGTCTTGTCAGAAGAAGGTTCCGGAAGGAATAAAGAGTTGAGCGAGGTAGAGGCCGTATATTTCGAGATAACAGAAAAAGCGGCGTCTTACGAAACTAAATCGAGAGAGATAGAAAACCAGATAAATAATATAAGGTCAAAGATACATTCTGTGGACTTACAGAAGGCGGAGGTGAATTACAGCATAGAAAACCTGACTCAACGCATAAGAGATATTTACAAAACTGAGCTTCTGGAATTTCAACTGGCAGAGGATTGGCAGGCTTTAGATAAGGTTGTCCTGAAAAATAATGTAGAGGAAATGCGCAATCAATTGGATTCAATGGGCGCGGTAAATCTGGTAGCTATAGAGGAGAATAAAGAACTTCAGGATAGGTTTGTATTTTTGACAACCCAGAGAGATGACTTATTAAAGGCAAAAGACAGTATACTGGAGGCAATTAATAAAATAAATAAAACAACAAAAGAGCTCTTTATGGAGACATTCAAGAATATTCAAATAGAATTTAGAAATTTCTTCAAAATGCTTTTCGGAGGAGGAGATGGAGAGCTCATGCTCCTGGATGATGACAATGTGCTTGAGTGCGGGATTGAAATAGTTGCGAGGCCCCCTGGAAAAAGGCTTCAAAATGTTTCGCTTCTTTCAGGAGGAGAAAAAGCCCTTACCGCAGTAGCTCTTATATTCGCAATATTTAAAGTAAAGCCAAGCCCATTCTGTGTTTTGGATGAAATAGACGCGCCTCTTGACGAATCAAATGTTGACAGATTTTCAAGAAGCCTCGATATGTTTACAAATACATCCCAATTCATCGTTGTAACCCACAATAAAAAGACCATTGATAAGGCTGATGTGATGTATGGCATTACCATGCAGCAGTCTGGCATATCAAAGGTAGTCTCAGTCAAATTTTCAGATTCAAAGAAACAGGAAGCGGTTGAACAGCAAGTAGAGCCGAAGGTTTAAGCGCAGATTTTATTTTTGCCGGATCTTTTGGCTTTGTAGAGCGCTCTGTCAGCATAGGCTATCAAATCCTCTTTTTTCTCTCCGTCTTCAGGAAATGATGAGACGCCTATACTTATAGTTATATTTTTAAGGCCAGGGCTTGTTTCAACAGCCTTTCTTATGCGTTCAGCCAGGATAAGCGCTTCTTCTTTTTTTGTTATAGGAAGGATTATCCCGAATTCTTCTCCGCCATAACGGGCTACCGCATCTATCTTTCTTGAAACATCCCTGAATATTTTCGAAATTTCCCTGATAATGCTGTCGCCTGCCTGATGGCCATAGGTGTCATTGAAGGTCTTAAAGTTATCTATGTCAATCATAAGAAGCGTAAAACAAAATTTCATAAGAGAAGACTTTTTTATCTCTTCTCCCAATAGGTACTGAAAATATCCGTGATTCCATAATCCTGTAAGAGAATCAGAATTTGAAAGCACCACAGTCTGTTCATAAAGCCTGGAATTTTCAATTGCGAGGCCTGCCTGGTTTGCGAACATGGTCAATATCCTGATAGCGTCATTTGTTATAGGTTTTTTGTTAAATCTATTATCTGCTAGCAGGACGCCTATTACCTTATCTTTTGCTTTTAAAGGCACTGTCACAAATTCGTCCAGATCCATGATGATGGAAAATTCATTTTTCACTTTTTGTTTTGCCTCTGGGGTATTGATTATAAAAGGCATGCCTTCCATGACTGTGAGCGCGATTACTCCTGAATCTTCTCTGACAGGAATTTTTATTGATTTTATTGCCTGATTGAGCTTGGATTTTTTGAGATTGTCGAATTGGGTTTCTATGCTTATCAGTTCCTCGAGCCCGATTTTATTTTTCTCTATATGAGCCCAGATTTTAGAAGCGTCTTCTGCGCTGTCAGGGCCTATGCCCATCTTGCCTTCCAGCCGGTTTTCTTTTTCATTCACAAGGAAAAGCATTGATCTGTTGAAACTCAGGCCTGTATGGGATGTGGCAGCTGTAAGTATGATATAGAGAATTTCCTCCAGATTGAGGGTGGTGCGCATGGCATTGCCTATATCATAAAGCATTTCCAATTCAGTCCTTGTCTTGTTTAATTCTTCCTGACAATTTTCATTTCTCATATTATCCATATTTTAATTATACCATATGCATCTAATTATGCAAAAGTTAAGATAATGTAAAATAAATTGTACGCTTTTAGCTTCAAAGTTCTTTGAAAACCAATAAAAATGGCATACCATTAATGGTTGTTAAACACAATGAACCATTAACCGGGCTTTTCAGCCCAGGGAGGTA